>JGI24159J19872_10002708_pt1 | contig 21392 bp, 12 predicted proteins | sample Ectturendosymbi4_FD_19872 | JGI IMG/M metagenome (IMG submission 19872) | reverse complement strand
CAGAATTTGTTAATAAACTTTATGACATTCCGCGCGCATTGAGAAGATTGATACACTCCAGAACATGGGTTCTTAACCTGACGTCCGTGAACACTTACGAGGTCCGTTGAGGCGTTTATTGGGTTAATAAGCTTTGCGCTGATATTTCCAAAGAGTCAATAGGCGTTGCAGGAGTTTAGATTACTAGTACGATGATTAAACCAAATTTCAAATATCTATTGCAACGATTCATTTTCTGGGGTCTGTATCGGAATGAAGTAAGCTGGCATTTGAGAAGTACTAGGATCCATGACCCACAAATGTTTCAGAAACGCTGCTATAGAATTCGAGAGTGATACAAACATTATAGCTCGAACAATCATTGAAAAGTCCAGGTTGAAAAAGTAGAATGTTGACAAAACTTCCAGGTTGAGAAGTTGAATATTTTTAAAAAGATATTCGTCACATCTGGAAATTCGACAGAATCTGTTTTGCATATAACTCCTACAAACTAATCCTGGTAAAAAATTGTTTACACATGCAAGATTTTATATACGAATTTTGTTTTTTTCAAACGTTTTTCACTATTTTGGCAAGGAACGATAAATACTGAGCTTGTGATGGATATTTGTATTTGTATCTTGACTACATCTTCATCCTAAGCTTTTTTCTCAGGTTTCCGCTTTCCCGTGCTAAGATGAAATCTTGGTCAACGATTTGTGCCACAGCTTTGTTTAGCGGCCCACTTGGTTGCAGTCACAATGCAGGTGTGGACGTTAAAAGAGTCGCGAAAATTGAGCAGAATGTTGATATATCATCCAACAACTCTGCTTCGGAACGAAGTAAGCTGCTATTCGTATATTTCAACTAAAGCTTTGTCATCTTCAATGAGTCCGATCAAGACAGTGTTGCGCTTTGAAACTGTTTAGACAAATATATTAGGTTCTCGAATATAACAAAATACAAGATTTTGTTTCCATTTAAAATTTGTTTTGAAATCTAGAGACACCAACCAAGACTTCCGGGGCAAGTGAAGCTGAAAATTCTTATGCTGAACAGATAGATTGGTGTTGTCGTTCACAATTTTGCCACTCAAACGCAATACTAGTGTAGAATAACAGTTGAAGATCGCAACTTTGCGAGCAATTTCAAAAGTCGTTAAAGTTTTGATTTCAGAAGAATTGAAACCGCCCAAACGCAAAAACGCTATGTCACCTCGTGATAGAGTTTGGTGTGTCTTGCTATCCTTGAACAGGAAGCTTGATATTTGTTTGGAATATGGCGCACAGTATATATCAACCACACTGTTTCAGTAGCGCACGCTATTTTCTGTAATGAAACATAAGACTATGAAGTGAATTAGAGTAAATTCAAATTTTTTAGAAGCAACAAAGCAACGGCCAGAGATTTCAATAATAGCAAATTAAATGTTTCGAAAACATATGTTGTCATAGTCAGAAAGATTCAACGATTCAAACGCTGAGCTTGTGTTCACAAAACACTCCAACTGAAACTCATGTTCTTATGTTTTGCAGTCCACTTTGATGTGCGTGCCTGAGAGCAGTTCGGTGCATTTGGAATTCAGCGAAACTGTGTTTGATGAGCCGAAAGAAAAATCAACTCTTGGTTTGTCCGATGTGACTAACCAGAGATTCAACAGAACTCTTAATGTTGGAGAGCTCAACAAACAGAGCAACGAAGTGAAACTGAAGTGATAAAAGACAAATTTTCCTTGTTGACCACGTTTAGTCCATATCCATGTGGTAATGATTTGTTTTTCCGTTTCTGCCTTGTGCAAACCCAAAAATACAGCTTGTTGTTAACAGCAGCTGAGTGCATTCCTTTTGCAGTTCTGCTGATAAGGGATTGAAAGCATGGGCGTCCGCAGGGGGAGCAAAACGGACATTTCCCCCTTCTGGAAATTTGGACGAAGAAGCAAAAATTTCTGAAAAACCTCATTTGAGCAATTTCAATCCGATTAATTGACTTAATTTATGCAGTGACGGTTTGTTTGCCGGTATGATACTGATACTGCACAAGAGCCAGGTTTACTGTTCTGGATGAGCTTGTAGTTCATTTATGCCCGGNTCTTTGCCTGCAGAAGCAGGTTGNGGAACTTGCGAACGGATTGTTCTATGATTGGGCTTTATTGCCTAACAATTACATTGGCAACAAATCTTCAAGGGTTCATTTCAGGTTACTGTNTTGGGCATTTTGCCGCANGTGACTGTTTAACGCGGACATCTTGGCAGGTAATGCACAGGCAACAAAAGGCAGTGGTGTGTCGGNGAGGCGTGCGAGGCACTTGCCTAGACCCCCCTTTTTTTTCAAGGCCCCCATCAAGGTGTTTCGCGCTTAAATGTTCCTCAATTTTGGCGAAAAACTTATTATCCGCTCATATAATACGCTAAAGCAGATCATAAGTAAGTACTCTACTTTGAAAGGCCCCCCAACAGCATTTATAATGTGCTGGTACTCTGCTTTCAAAGGGGCCCTCAACAGCATTTGTAATGTGTAAGTACTCTACTTCCAAAGCGGCCCCCAACATCAACTGCAATGTGTTAGTTCTTTGCTTTAAAAGGAGCCTCAACAGGAAATAATGTGCAGGAACTCTGCTTTCAAAAGGGCCCCCAATATCAACTGTTATATGTTAGTACTCTGCTTTCAAAGGGGCCCCAACACCTACTGCAGTGTGTTAGTACTCTGCTTTAAAAGGGACCCCTAACTGCCACTGTAATGTGCAAGTACTCAAGAGCCATCGGCATATCTAATCGGTAAATAAGGAAAAGCTTCAAACCACCTTCAATACCTCAAAAAGCTCTGGTTAAAATTTGTTGCAAAAAGTTCTGAAAAGAACCTATCAAGTAAGAGCAAACACTTATACCAAATGGTGATTTTGTTTCACTGTCAGAGAATGAAGCTTCTCATATTGTAGTGTAGCAATATTTGCCAAAAGGTTTATGATGAATTTATTACTTTTGCACGTTTTTCAACCAACTGGTGTCAATGTAAGATGAAGGCAGTTTTGACTTATCCAGCGTCAAACCTTTCAAAACAAGTCCCAGTTTGGATGTTTTTGTATGTATGCCATGCTCTTGAATGTAGTGAAAAGGATAAAATTTAAAAACAAATTAAGCATTTTGAATCTGCTTGGTTGTTGCCTGTGGTTTCATGGAGTCCCTTAAGGACATGGGTGCGAAAAAATTCAGGAAACCAAACATTTTACAAACTTTCTAGTTATTGATGAATGGAGAGAAATGGGACGCAAAAGTAGAGAAGTGGGTGGCGATGCTAACTTACTATCTTTTTACTTTTATATCTTGCTGGCTTTGTCTTCTCAACTTTCAGTGTTTTTTGAAGTTGTGTATCGTGAATATCCTTTGCATTTTCTGTTACGTCAGTCATGCCGTAATCTCAGGAACAAATCCTTAGGTAGCCCGCATTTACCCCTCCTGGGCTTGGTCAAAAGCAGTGGCGATTCTAGAAATAAAAAAGCGGGGGGCGGCACTGCAGGGCCAAGGGAAAAGTAGGGGGACAACATAAAAGTCTTTCTTGCATGGTGAGTTTTCATTGTTTTGAAGATTAAGTTGCTATGATTAACCCTATCAAACCCAACATAGGCTTGTGAATACCGCTAAATATGAGCTAACGTTATTGTTCACTAGAGACACCTAAACGCCACTGTAGATGCAATCACACACGTGTACTGCTATGCCGAAAATTCTGTGCTAACCGGTGGTGTAGGAGGCGGGGTGTAAGCGCAAAAAGTTTTGATTTATTGGAAATCCTGGCAAAATCCTTGAAAATCTAAGCAAAATCTCTGAAAACCGGGAAAAAATGGCGCACAACCATGTTTGATTTCATAAAATGGCGCCCAACACATAAGACGTTTTTTGGAGGTCATCCCAAAAAGGTCTTCATGATCTTTGAGAGAAAAAATTTGTAGGCAAAGTCGACCAAAACCTTTCGGACAAGTTTGGGAAAATTCAGGCAAAAATCCTTCGCACCCCCAAAAATTTGCCTACTCCTACACCTATGGTGCTATCCATGCAACTTCCACAGCACCCCACATGTTAATCGAAACACCATTTTCCATACACAATTGTGCCGGACCCTCGTGAACGAAAAGAGCTCCACGAAAGTGAATAAAATTCACATGAAAGAGAAATGATTCCAACAACGAATTCCATCTTGACACAGAGACATGTACTGTAGGCTGTTGATAGCTAACTAGATTCATCAAAATATTCTTACTACAAAGCACATAAAAATATACCATCTTCCAACGGATTGGTGACTACTGACTAATCTTTTTTTGTGGTAGCTTATGGACATTTTGTGATTGTGGTGTAAGTGTAACCATAATAACTTTATGCAGCTACTATTACGAGTGTGCAGAGTGGATAGGGTGAGCACTATTGAATGCAGTATACAGTTAACAGTAATGAAGTTTCGGCACCTGTTGCACGAAAGTAGCATAGCAGCCTGGCAGATAGGTGTGAATCGACGTTTAGGGCGTGTACCTGATAGCAAGATGTAACAGCAGGTGTAAAACCTATTGTGCAGAATATTCCCAACAAAGTCGTTCATTTTATTATNCACACTGAATTTTCCTATGACTGATTCTCAAAAGCTGACTTTTCAACCCTTGCGTTGAATTATGACTGTCTTGTNATAAGCAATACAGCCACTACCTCTAAACCAAAAAATATTCAAAAATGTTCAGACAAATAGACAATGAGCAATATGCNGTAATTCTTACACAGATCCTTGCACAGCCTNCGTTTGAATTTTATATCATGTNACGTAATCCTTCGATTATCATGTCGACTGTCAAATCCATCAACNAAATCATGTAGATCTGTTTTTCAGCTGGTACTTTTAAATTTAAAGTAGATCAATGNTACACTANTTTCATTTTTGAAAAACTTCTCTCGCATGAAGCGCCGGTGATGGGAAGAGTGACAGCTACCAGTAACAATCAAACGCTGCTTTTTATGTAGCAATAAATGAAAAAAATTGTTCGAGCGATATAAGCAGCTTTGACTCTTTCCGAAGCAAATTCTTTGTCAAATTATTTCACCTTTTAAATAATTTTCATCAAATGAACATGATTTGCGATTTCTTCCAAGTGTTTTTCTGATGGAAATGTTTGACTTCCGGGGCAAAGAGCTGAAACACGCGAAAAAATTGCTTCTGAATCATTACAGAAAATCCGTACAAAATACTATGAAGTTGAAGGACATGTGGGTAGAGTCAAAGTTATAGTCACGAACCACTTAAGTAAGATGTTTCGAAGTCGTATACACCAGGCAGCAGAACGCAATACTGCAGCCAGGATAAATTCAGATAAATTAACTGACACCAATTCTTAATACTCTCACAAACCTTTTGCTACTGGGGCAAGCAACAATCTGCTGACAATATAATCCAGCTCCATCTCACACTAAAATGCACGTAAGATCAATCTTTACATTTCTGCGACTGTTTCTTAATTTCGAAATGAATTTTTCCACACCACGACCGCGGTCTGACTAAATTTCACGCAGGATCCAAGCAACCCCTGTTGTATGTCATCATAAACAACTCTAGTTACCCAACCGTCCAAAACAGCAACACAGCTTATCATGCATTTGGAAAATATTGAATGCAGGCTAGAAGGTATCTCGATAATCGTTTAAAATATTGCTGGCCGAAAGTTATCTACTGTAGTTATCTGCTGTATATGTCAACCAAATGAACATAAACGGCAAATTGAGAAAAAACTGGTGGAGCCAAGCAAAAATCTGGGGGGGCTATGGCGCACGCAGATCTCCTCGTAGAATCGACACTAGTCAAAAGGTCTTATCACCGTTGACTGAGTATGATGATATCATCAGAGGGGCCCTTATCAGCCTTGCCTCGGGCCTCCCCCACCCTAATTCCGCCACTGGCTAAAGGCTTAACCCATGGTGGGAAATTTTAGCTGAAGGCCGCCCACTAGCCAACACTCGGAAAAAGAGTTAGGAAATGATAGTGTATCCGGATCGTTGTTCATGTCCATACTAAAACCGGAAATCACCAAAAAACACTCCAAAAAACTCATTTAAACAACAACTTAATGAAAACCACAAGAACACTAAGTACCGAAAAATAAGCTAAGTGGGGCCCGGTTTTTGCACTTAGCTTGCCAAGGGACGGTTTGCACCTCTGTACCCCGGCCGTTACGCCTCTCGTAATTCAGCGAGACAGTGACTGCTGATAACAGTAACCCACGCAATATTATACTGTGTGAAAAGAAGCATGCGTGAATCTGAAGCAACGCTTTCTGACGTCTGAAAAACCCATTGTTAGTGTGAGACTGAGTGTGACCAATGCAGCAAGACCGGAGCAGTGGTAGGGCAAGGGCTAGTAAAGGAGTTGGGAGAAATGGAAACCTATAAAAACAAAAACCTCGTTTCCAATAATGCTTGTTTCTGTTCAACAGCACTGTTGACCTCAAAAGTAACAGAAATCATGGTAAAACATTCTGAATTTTCTGAGTGGGCGAATAGCTGCACTAACTTTGTTTCAAGAAGATCTTGACAAATCATGAATTTACCTATGATACTGTTATGAAAAGGCACATCCGCCCCGTTGCCCTCCTTTCGAAAGGGCAGGGGCAATGCCCCATTTTCCAGGGTCCGTGGACCAATGTGCCCGAGTGAATAGTTTAATCAAACTACGCTTGTGCAGGCTTATTTTCACATAGTATAAAACTACGTGACTTGTTAGAATAGGCCTATGCAGGCTTGTGGGCATAGGTCCTAATCGTTAAGGTTTATTTCTGATTCCTGAGTGAGCTCCCAGACGTTTACAGCTCGTGACAAGATCCCAGTCCTTCGCAGCTCTTGTTTTGAAGTGACCCTGACAAGTCTTGCTCGGAAAAAACAAACTCACAATTTGCGGTTTCTTTGAAGACCATGGCAATACTTCTTTGAAGAGAATTGCCCTGCTTTGAAAATCCGCAGTTATTGTGTAAATTATCTTAATATGCCTTGCTCTTGGTGCCAACAAAGCGGATTTTTGTTACTTTTGCCGTAACATGGGGCTTTTTCTTTGTGGTTTGGGTAGGGTAAAGCGTTTTGTGAACGTCCATTTGCATTGTCAGAAACGTGAAACAGATAAGCAAAATGTTGACGTTACAGCCCCCTGGAAAAATCTCTGCGGACGCCCATGATTGAAAGCAAGGAAATTTAAAAATTAACGCCGATCTCTGTTATGTCACTATTTGAAATCTGCATTTTCTCAAGGTACAGACGCATCGCTTGCAAAGTCCGCTTTTTTTCAAACGAATACCTTGCCCAGGTGTATCGAAGGAAAAGAATTGGTTTAGGGATAGGAGAAACAAAGAAGCTACTGTTCATGAAAGAACTTTTTCACAAAGGAAGACCTTCTCCACCGCAACCAAGTCGCGCAGACTCCCTACCCCGTCACTACATTTTGCATTTTTTGAAGAAACGAAGTTGCTTATTTGATCAAACTGTTCTGAAAAATGTGTTGTTGATCTGAGCAGTTTTCCAAAGCTGCTTCGGAAAAGGTCAAACATACGGTAGGTTCTCTCTAGCTGTTCCACCGAACAACAACCTTATGATAGGAAATATTATGTTGTTCGAATAAAAAAACAGTGTGACCTCTTGACCCGCCTTGCTTTTTTTGTTGTCATTGTGATGTTGCTTCCGGTTGTTTCGCTTAATTTTTTTCTTGCAACTTCAAGTGTGTCCTTGACGTTAAGCCTGAAACGAAAAAAAAGTGCGAAACAAAAGAGCGTTTTCTTATCCGCGAAAATGCAAGTAGATTTTTTTTAGACATTTGGTGTTTTTGGAAAGTTATAGGTGCAGTTACATGACTTGCGCATTTCCTACGGCAAGAGTGTCAAACTGTCGATTGTGGTATTTGGGACAACGTGCATGAGAAATTTGTATGATCTTTTATGTAATGCTTGTGCTTCAGAAACCCGCATTTCATACAAACTCCAACGTATAATTCCACTAGAACCTAATTTTTCAGTAACCTCTACGTTGAGACAAGGTGAGGAGCGTTTTTGGAATAGTAAAAGATAACTTCTCCGATGTTCAGCTTAACAAAGGTCGGTGTTGTAACTGGGTTATATTACGTTGTAACCCAAAGCATCTTAACGTGCGTGCAGAATAAGGAAAATGTAAGTTGACCACAGGTGAAGGAAACAAACAACTCAATCCTAGGTCTATGTGGATGATGCTATGTGGAGAATGTTAGTTTGATAAAGCTGTGTGGGTGAATGTTATTTCTATATTTTTTAATTTGTTTACGTGTTTGTGCCAGATACTGTACATGGTAAACATCGTTGTGGTGAGTGAAAAAGCCGAAGGATGCTTTTCGTGATTTGAGTCACAAAAATGCATTAATAAACCATACCGTAGTACATCTCAGGGAAGGTGTCAATTGAAACCGGATAATAATATCAAGAAACAAAATATAAATCGTGTTTGTGGCAGAATTTCTTCGAGAAGCTAAAATCGCTTTAAAAGTTATTCCAAAACGAGCTCGAAAAAGTGCCACCAAATTGCCTAGTAGACCGCTCCAAAAATTCCCCAGAGTCCCAAAAATTGGCGTGGCCAATATGCTGGTGTGTAGGTTTAACTGCTTGTGCTACCCAGTGAATAAATATTGACTACATACCTATCGATTCTCGATACTGATTGCCTTGAATGATAGAAGATCTCATTCTGCCTTTCCAAAAATAATATTTGTTCCTTATTTGGACCTTATCAGTCGTCGCAAGTGTGGGCAGGAGTGAACCTAGGAATGCTGATGGATAATGGTTATTCCAGTTTTCCAGAAAGTGAAGAGCATCACCGGTTGCAGCTTATCCTCATGCGCTGGAATTTGTGTACAATGGGCGAAGACTGGAGATTTGTGAAAAGCATCAGACAATTCAAATGACGGGATGAAATTGTTTGGTGAAACTGCGTTTCGTTGACCAAAAACATACAACTTGTTTCAAGCCATCATACCTGGGTTTGGGCTGGAAATTTTGTCAAGCGCTCAAACAGCATGGAGCAATTGCTGCAAGAGAAACAGGTCTGCACTCACCATTATTACTTGTATCGCTATTCTCATTTTTGATAATAGGTGCAATAACAGCTTTCATGAATTCTTTGAACTTTTTCCATGCAGTAACACACACTGAGACGCAAGGTTGTCAATGGGAATGGAATGCCCATGGGAATCCCATATTTTAGGACAGCGGAATTGAAATTGTTCCCATAATTATAGTAGTTTCACATCGCAGAGGAGACATTTTCTGAAGATGGATAATATTGCCATGAAATGTATAAAATTTGTCAATACCACTGCGCATCGGTGGTCGTGCACGTGCCCAAAGACCGCTTTCTGGCTTTAGACAGAGGGGCCGGTTTGAGAAAACATTGCGACAGTGTACCCCATCAGCTATTCACAAGTGGGGCCCCACTTAGTGCCTGTGACGCAACTGGGAGGGAGGCGCACGGGACCAGCGCAAAGAGATTCTATTATGGAAGACTGAAAGTCAAGGGTAAACGGAAATCTTGCTTTAAGCTAGCGATTAGAATCTGGAACATCACTTCTGGGAAAATACAAACGAGCGCGAGCTGGTCGAGGCAATCAGCGGCACATGATGGTTTTCCCCATTATAAGAGTGAATTGTACAACTTTTACAACAGCAGGGGCAGTTGGAGTAGCGATCGTGAAGCACAAAATGACAAAACAGTATTTTGTTAAGACGCAAGCATAGGCATAGTCAGGGGGGCCCAGGGAGACATAGCCCCCCTAAATTTTTAGAATATTTAGTCATTTGTGCTTTGAGAAACTGTGTCTCAAAAAAAGTACTGTTGCTCGCCTGAAATTAAACATTTTCCTCCCAAATATTTTGGCTCCCCAAAAATTTTGGGCTAACTACGCCACTGGACACAAAGTGTAATTATTTAGGAGGATCTGGTGACAATGAAATTGTTCATTGACTACAACCACGCCAGCTCAGCACATTAGTCTGCGTGGTTTTTCTTGCGTGACGTTTTTTAACCAAAGTACCTTACTTCCAACCATAAGAGCAATAAGGTGGTTTGCCCGATCCGTTCAGCTGGTTGCAGCCATCCTGATGTAGCATGATATTTCTCTCCAGGAGATCTTCGTATAAATGGGCCACACCTCGAAATTATTCTTGCGTTTAGTTTTTAAAACGAACATCCGACCGCAGTTTTTCATTTTTTAAATCAGTTTTTTCAACTGCAGATAGTGCAAGACCTCATGTAACTCACGTCTGTGCCAATTATTGGCTTCTTTGCACGTGTGAGCCTACAAGATGCGGCAGATAAGTACTGAACACTTCACTTAAAAGGTGATTTCTGAAGGCCAAATAATAATGAACACTGTTCAAAACACATCCTAAATGTAGTAACTGTTTTATTTTTTCTGTAAAACTAAGCTTCCCATTGATTGGTTTTCTGCAAAACAAATACACTTCCATTAAGGACGCCTTTGAACTGAAAAAGAGCGAATAACCACAAAGTAAAGTTCGCAAGGTATTTGTGGATTTTAGCATCCTAATGCAACATGTTTTGATATGCAGAATGTTTTATTTAATTTCATTTCTACGCCACTTTTTCAAATTTTTTTGCCACAGCCCATTGACACGTATAGTGGTTATGTCTCCACTGCATACTTCACCCAGGTTTTGACGCATAAATTATGCGCAGCAGTCTTCTAACGACCTGTACGTCGAGCGTAACCCTGATGACAAAACGTTAAACGTTTCATGCTTTCAAAGGCTTGCTAGGACTCAGCAGCTTCTCAAAGAAGGTATGTCACGTGCTAAGTCACGTGTATACTTGTCCGGGCGCCAGTTCGACGATTCGAGATTATTTTCAAAACTGTTTTTCTTTGAAATTTCAAGCCATGTTATGAAATCCACATTATTACGAAGACTCCATCACGGTGTATTGCAAAAGTAGAACGGACAGGCTGCCGCCGACGAAAAGCAACAGAAGAGAGTTCGCAGAGCTCCAACTTTATCAGGTTGTTCTTGGATTAATTAGTTTTCACAAGCGCGTTTTCATGTGCCTTTCACCTCGGAAAGGTTGGCTTGGTCCAGGTTGGACGAGCTGGCGTGCGTGTTGCGCTTCTTCAAACTGTTTCTCGCTTTAGCAAAAACGTTCTCGAAAACGTCGGAGTAAAGCAGCGGGTTGACGACGCTGTTGATCGGAAAGAGGAAGGCGGCTGTGATGGCGAACAATGGATGCGCGAATTCGCGCGGAAAGGCGAGTTGCACGTACGACGCGATGCAGATTGGGAGCCAACAAGCGAAATTCGCCAAGACCAGCTTCATGATGCGCCGCTGCATCCGATTCGTGAACGAACCAGAGATGCTGCTTTGAACTCTGCCGACGGTCGATTTCCAGTAGACCAGGACGTAGGAGACGGCAACGTATAGGAACGCGACCATGTTGACAGTTACAAGCAAGGTGGAGTAATACCAGCCGTTGTCAGTCGCGGGAGTGTAGAAGTGAGGTGCGCACAGGCTGTTCTCGCTGTAGTAACCATAAGGACCGTTCACGACGAAACCTTTCGAGCGGAGGTATTGGTCGTAGGCAATGAGCTCGGATGGGAAGGCGAAGGCAGTGGAATTGTCCGCCAGAAGCACACGCAACACTGAGACGAGCGAAGCGATTTCCCTAGTACGGACAATCGGTTCGCTGAAGTACTTGCTGGGCATCCACAAGCCGTCCACGAAAACGTTGGGGTGCATGGCGGGAACAGCGGCCAAGACGAACGACAGCAGCCAAACACACGCCACTGCTGTCGAGATGTAGCATCGTCGTGACGTTCTTGCAGTGACTGGATTAAAAACTGCATGGAGTCGCTGTGAGGTCATGACTACCAAAGTGAAGAGTGAAGCCTGGGCTGATAAGATTGAGAGCGGGCCGATAAAATTGCACAAGAAGGAGGTGCGCCAGGCAAGCTCAACCTGGCAGTAATGACCCGAAAACTGTGCCGACTTCCCGGCCAGTATCAGCAAATAGACAGACATCAACAGGTCTGCCATGTTCAGGTTCATGACCAAAAAGTAATTCTGCCTGGCCAGGCCCGAACCTGTATTGCGAAGGTCACGGAAATTCTTGAAGGTGTGGACAAAGACAACGCAGTTGGCCGCCATGCCCACCAAAGCAATGAACCAAATCCAAACCCTTAAACCCACTGAACTGATCATTTCGTAGCGGGACGAATATCCGCGACTTTGGTCGAGAGACTGTGGACATTCGTCGCTTCCATCACTGCAGTCATTCACACCGTCCATGACGAAAGTGTTGGGCACAGAAATCGGAGAACCGGACTCGCAGTAGTGTCTGAACGTGCAGTTTGTCTCGTCCGACCCGTCGTCGCAGTCCGCTGTTCCGTCACATACCTGCAAAAGCGTTCGCAATAGCTGTGAGTTTGTCCAAAAACGCGAGCCTTAACTGAAAACAAGCATTACTTCCAACGAGTGATGTTGTGCATCTCAACATTAGACCTTAGCCTTATGTTTTGCGTGAGAAGGCAAAGTTTTCAGCAAAAATATAAAACTTTTTATGGAAAAGGACTGCATCGTTTTATTTACACAAGCGCACACGTAACAGAGCATTATCTGAAAAATGTATGTCGGCAAACGAAAACCGGTAATAAAATGGAAATGCAAAAAAGGCCTATTTCGCAATTTTCACACACGCTATTTGGATGGCATTTGCGTTGGTAGCAGTGACAAGTCAAGACCGTAAACTCCTAGACCGAGACTTGGTACAAACTAGTAAATCGTAACCGAGTGTTTGTCAAAACGTCTGAGACAAAGACCTGAACCTTCGAGGCGGCAGAGACTGGATCTCGAAATCCAAAAATTTTTCGGCCTTGCTAAAATTTTTTCATAAATTTACCAAAAACGTAATTCCCATCGCAGAACGTTCGTTTAGTCGAACTTCATTCACTTCTTTTCAACTTTATTAACCTCTCATTCACCGACAACCAAACTAACAGCGAACAGTTTGAACTGCAATAGCTTAAATACACGTGTCCACAGGGCGCTCAAAACACCGAGGCTTTAACAGTCACGTGACTGAAGCCTGTATCTTTTGATGCCGGAATGAGAACGTGGAGAAGGGACCCGCGTGTTGTTTTTTTATGGAAAACGCATCTCTAGACATGGGCGTCGGAAGGATTTTTTCCAGTGGGTGCCAATAGGGAATTTTCCCAAAAATTTATCCAAGGGGGGGCCATAAGTGGTGAAATTTGGTTTTTACTCCTCGAAATTGAAAAAACAACCTTTTTTTGCTAAACATTTCAGAATCCATGGGGGCCAAGGCCCCCCCTTCCGACGCCCCTGCCTCCAGACCGAAACTAAATCTGAGGATCTGTCACTGATTAGTCCAGGGGTTCCCAACTGGATCGTCGCTTTGAAACTGTAAGGACGTCGCAAGCTCATGTCCGGGTTAAATGGATTTTGCGACCAAAGAAGCTCTCCGGATGTTTATTCCGTTTGCTACTTCGTGCTTGCGCGAAGCTGGCTTTTCCGCTGTTGCGGTAATAGAACCAAATGTTGATCGAAGATGAGCGTCGAAATCGAAAGAGAAAGGCGCTCACCCGTTTCAAACATGACACCGCTTTTGTGACACAACAAGCAAGCTGATGAGTCACATTACATAACAATCCGTGAATACTTTTTATGCAGTGTGTTGTTTCATTTTATGCATAGTGCGTCGGGAAAAGATGCAAGTTGGAAACCACGAGATTAATAGTTTCAAAACTTTTAAAAGGAGCAAAAGCGTGCGTTTTTACATCAAAACTGTTATGAAATTTTTGCACTTGCCAAATCTTTGCTTTTTCATCAACTAAATTTTCAATTTGCTGAAGTTGATATTTTTGAGATTAGCGTGCTGGAGTTCACAACCTTTTTCTTTTGCTCAGCCGAATTCTATATTTGTTTTCTAAAACGCACTCAGGAATTGGGGTTGATTGACTAGATGACCGCCATGGCCTTTCACCAATCCTGTATGACACAGTGACAATCTTTGTTAACATTGATAAATTATCTTGCCATTGCGTTTTCATTTATTCTGCTTTCCACTGACAATTGGTTACTTTTTTGCGTGATGTCGTTTTGGATTGTTTCTGTTTATTAACTGAGTCATATGAAACAATAAATAAATCAGTCAAATCAATCAGCCGACCCATGTCATTGGACCGTGCTTATAGGCACGGAATGCACCTTTTCTCCATGTTTGGGCCACCGAGAGATAAAAGTCGGTCTCCTTGTTAAATTGTCGTGACGACGTAGCAAGCAAACATGTGGTGACTCGCTCACTCAACCCAAAAAGACCGATAAACCGACTTCGGGTTGACATTGGAAAAAGCAATATTGTACTGCACAGACGCTCAGCCCAGTCGCCTTTATCTACGTCATGAATGTTATGAATGCAACAAAACTTTTTGATATTAACTAAAAGAAACTAGGTCAAGCCAATCGTGAAATGTCTTTTTGCCAAGTAAACAACAGACTGAAATATTTTTCATAAAACGTCACGCTCGCTTGCCTTGTCGACACAAAATGCGTCGTCGATGCTGCGCCCAGTTCACGCCTTGCACAACGACCGTAGGCAAACCACTAAATGAGCTTCATTAATCCCTCTGAGGCGACAAAAACCGGTTTGATATAAAGATTTCCACGAGCAGATTTGCATAGTTTCCTTAACTGCCGCGATAGCATGAGCCGTGTGCTCGTGGGCTTCAAATGAAACACCGAAATTCACGTTTTTTCAGTTAAGCAGATACAGCAGAAGCCCGCAGGAATGCAATGAAAAATGACACTTTTTGAAGTCAGATAACTGCTCCCGCACTTTTAAGCTTATAATGCATTTTCAGCTTCTAAACTTGCGAACATTTGCACTCGAGTCTAGCAGTTGGTTGGAACAGTGTTGGCAAATCCTGCGCTCGATGCGTCCTTCTGCATAAAATTGAAGTAAAATAGATGACGAGTATGTTGCAGTTTAAGTCACCATTATTTCTGCCAGAAACAAAGCCCGAAAGAGGTCTTGTGGCAAAAGGAATTTAGGAGGCTGCACGTTTTTTGCGACAGAGTTCTTGCAATTCTCCCACTGGCTTTGAATGACTTCCCAGCAGGGGCGTAACGAGGGAGGCAAAGGGGGCACAATTCCCGGGCGCAGAATGACTGCGGGGGGCACCGAATGACAACGGGGCCGCCGAAAAGTCCCAACAATGTCACATGCACTTTCTTCAATCAGTACATTTCCTTCCGAAAGACCTCAATTTCGAACATGGAGGCGCCAAACTTCTTGCCCCAGGCGCCATTTAACATCGTCACGTCCTTGCTTCCCAGCCCTTCGGCGAACACTGTATCGCTGAATTATTATTGTTGCCTGAAAAAGCTGTTCAAGTCTTTGAGATTTCAGAATTTATTTCAGCCTTTTGCAGGTTTAGCGCCTCCTTGGACGTTATGTTTTTCATCTGCAGTAAGGCCTAATCCACAGGTAATATTAAGGTATATAGAACAAACTCAGAGGGTAAACAGCAAAAGTTTGACCCGGGGGTTTTTAAACCGCAATCCTCATGAGGAGATCGGGTATGTTGTGAATAAATTTGAAAATTGGAAAAATGCTAAAGCTGGACATGAAAGCTACAAGACATCATTGCATTGGTCAAACCAGTATATGCACACAGGCTCTATGACCTTCCCACACAGCTCTGCGTAATGTTCGAGCGACCTTTAAGAACAGCGAAAATTGCTAGTGATCTCCTTTTTGTTACTGAAGTCTTAGCATATCCAAACATGTTTTTGTTGAACTGTTTTCTCAGAGCACGTTTAATTTCGTTCACAAATCCAGTGATGTACAACCGAAAATGTAAAAGGGTTTCTTAAATCGAGACATGCCGTGATAGCCACATAGCTGAGCTTATTTTTGTGAAAAATTTCACAAAAAATGACAACAAAATCGCTATAATCTTGACCCCACGGCGAAAATGCAGAAGAGAACCTCGTCCATCAACAAAGTGGGAGGACGATGTTCTTCCGCGTTTCCCCCCAACTTAACTCTTTCACATATAACAGGTCGGTTTCAAAGGACAATATACTGTGCAGCAAAATCATGCATTTGACAAGCATTTCGTGCTGTGAAACGAAGATAATGTAACCGTTTGTGTGCGAGAATTGAATTTTTAATTGTCAAATTTGCATAATTAGCTGAGTCTGTTGACCAGCTTCAAAGTGTCAATGCCAACGTGAGGTTGAAACAAAACAGCTTCAATTATTTGGCTTTGCCAACTTGTTTGAACTTGTTTACCACCTATGTAGTTACCGATGTTCATACCGTCCTTCACAACGTATAGGTATTGATTTTAAAGGCGCTTCCTAAAGCACGTCTGCCCACCTTACGAACGCATTCTAACAACGCTCTGTTCTAAGTCATCGCAAGGCCACCTAGGGAGAAATGTCTCGCCTTGATCATAGCAGCGCGATTTAGTTAATGTGGTTTTGTTACATTCCTTCGTGAATGGCGTCAGACAGTTTTCCAGTTTTAGCAATTTTTTGGAAATGACGTATTTTCCAGTTTTTTCACATATCGCAGCTTGTGAGTTTGTTTGCTTCTCTGCCTTTACTTTAGCCTTTCACCTTTTCACCCGTAAGCACTATTTGCTGATTTCAGGACTGAGGATGTCTAGTTTTGCATGAAATCGATTTCCTATTAAAAAAATCTGCTGATTGATTCAACTTCGTCTGTGTGAAGGCTAGTTACTCAAAAACAATTTCAAATAGAAAGAAAAAGTGATTTCAGTTGAGAAATTAAGTGTTGTTTGGAGAAGCACATTATGGTTCCTCTGATTGTGGAACGTTTGATAATGCTGAAAGAAAAATTTAACCGTTATTTTCCGTAATTTAAAACAAATGTACATGACTGTATTCTAAATCTTTTCGTGAAATTTCGTTTCAAATTGGCATGAAACTGAACAAAAAACAGGAATGGGGTTATATGTCACGTGATATGCCACGTAACGTTTGGCTCAAATTCACTCAGACTGAGAAACCTACAACAGCAGCGGCGTCCAAATCGCGGCTCGCGAGCCGCATGCGGCTCTTTGCTCGGCTTCATGCGGATCTTACGTATAATTATCAGAAATCCCACGAAATAACATCCATAACAATAAACGGTTTGCAAAGTTCGGTCATTGTCATGTTGGTGTGCGATATTTAAAATAATCTAGTTGGGCAAAGGTATGTGTGTGAGTGAGATGGGGGTGATGCTCATGCGTGCCCGTGTGTATGATGTGACTCTTTGCAGTAACACACTAAGAAATGTGGCTCTAGGTCTCTGACTAATTGGCCACCCCTGTTATAGATTTTCTTCGAGAAAGGGCACATGCGCAGAGCAACATTTCGTTGTTGTGACTCAGTTGATCCCTTTTAATCTTTTGAAATAGGTCCCGCGACGTCTATCAATGCAAGAAAAGGATAAACACTTGCGCAAAAAACATTGAGCATTTGTCTTTTTACAATACTTCCCAGCTTTGAAAAGATAGCCAAAAATTATCGTCAAACACACAATGTCCACTTGTAACTTGCCAAAGGCAAAAAACTTTGCTGCACCTTTCACTATCCACGTTGTCAGCTGGATTCAAGCTTTATTACTCTGCCCAATACGTTAAATTGGTTTTATAAGTAATGTTCAAATTATTGCATAAACTTCAGTAGAATAGTTTTAAACTCCGAAGTGCACCAACAATGAAAAAATCCAGAACTACACGGTTAGACTTAAAACTGGATCCCGGAGTTTCATGGGAGTTTTTTAATGCATGAAATCTACTTCCAAAAACAAAAAGAGCTGCTGGGATCTTGTTAACCTTGTCAGACTTTTCACTTATTTCGAAGAAAAACCATTGTTGGCCAAGCACAGGTGGTGCTGGGTGCATGTGCCAATGATGAACGATTGTTTACCTTGTCTACATCCACGCTGACTGTGTTTCCCTGTTTACAATAGAACCTTCCCGGACAAGAAGCTTCTTCCTCGGCAATCCGGGGAAAACAGTTCAACCACTTTCCGTCACAAATGTCGTGATTGGTGAAAGTCAGGTTCCCGGATGTACCTCCTTTTGTGACGCAAGAATACTCCTGCTGGCCAACGGTTGATGCAAAGGCGGAAGCAACCGAACAAAACGCGGGCTTGGAAGTGCAATTGGAAGCGCACTCGTCGCTCAGGTCGTCGCACTCGAAAACGCCGTCGCAAGCAAACGCGGTGATGGTTTTGGTTCTGTTGTATCCGCGGCAGCTGTCCCAAGTGAAAAAGACAACACGCTTTGTTTTCGGCTTGATGTCAATACGATTCGACAATGATTGCGTGTTTGTTTAAGTTTTAACTAATTTTAATATTTCTGGTAGAGGGCACTCAAAAAATACGTTTTTTGCATCAAAATGATAAAAATGTGTGATACCCAAAAACAAAAGATGGATGTCACTGAACAGTGGGAGACGCCAGGCACAACGCAACTACATTGATTTGTTCTGCAACACAGGTAGTCTTTTTCAAGGAAATACTGGAAACCAACATTTACACAACCCTAGAAAGTAGAGAAAACATAAGTCCAATTGAGGTCTAAAAACACGATGCTGTACATTGACCTGGTACAAGTAAATAAAAAGGCAAAGCAAAACACTTCTGAAGTTCGAGGTTTTTGAAACACTTTTAGGTTGACACACAATTTCTTTGTAAGTTGCACAGCTTTAACATTCATTATTTCTGATTCACGACTTCCCTAACATGTGGGCACGAACAGCCACAGTCATAAGAGGACTTTCTACAAAAATATTGCTTTAGAATTTCTCATTTTAGCAATTTTTCATAATCTTGGTTCAAATTGGCAGTTCTTCAAAAAAATTGGAAGATTCCTGTTTTGTGCTCGTCAAAAGAAGAAAGATGTGGTGCTGCTTGTACCTTATTGCTTTACCCTTTGGTGTCTGGCGGCAATACGCTTCGTCAACGCCGTCGTTGCAATCTGCCATGCTGTCGCAAACCCAGGACTGCTTCAGAGTGGTCTTTCCGTTGTCGCACGAAAAGGTCCCTCCAGCTCTCAGGTTAGCACAAAGTGGCCACAGTCTCGACCTGCCACAGAGGCATTCGTCCGACAGATCCGGGCAGTCAACTACTCCGTCGCAAAGCTGCAAGCAACAAACATTTTTTCCCTAATCATGTGGTACACGCGCAACGCAGCCGTTTCTACAAGTGTTGCAACAAAAACCACACTGGCCTGAAAGAGAAGAATGCTACGAGCATCGGAAACATTTTGGATGACTTCTTGGCGATTGTGAGAAAGGATATTTGGAAAGAGGTAAGGGCCTTGATCATTTTTTTTTCTGAAATCTTACCGACAACCATGACACGTAACTTGCGCGTTTCATATTGGCTCGAAATAGTCATGGAGAATTTGCTTTTGACCATTTGAAACTTGTCAAAAGGATGAATAAAGACGTTCTCATAATAATTTGAATTGGGGAATTTCGAGAAATTGAATTAAAAAAAACTCTGTTCATTTTCGTAAAATCTTTCTCAGGTTTGCGGGAAGGAAAACCTGTGTCCTCTCGTTTTCTTCGGCTACTACAATGAATTTAATAAAATTTAAATAATATTTCTTTTAGAAAGATAATATTTCATATTGACCTAATAAAAGCATGCACGTTCTCATGTTTTCACCATGTGGAAACACTAGTACAACTTTACATGACAGAAAGAGACGCAACTGTCTCTACGACCCCATCTAAAATGAATTTTTGCACCACTGAACATGCACTGTTTGAGAAAGTTTTAGCTTGGATTATCCTCTCGTGCACAACCGGTTCAATCAGAATTTGAAAACTTTTATGGAAGTTTCAGTAGCGTCAGTTACACTTTTTAGCGCACGATGTGAAACGACTCGTGGGAATTTCGGCAATTTCTCGAATGAATCACAAAATTTCCAAACTCATTTTGAAAGGAACTGTGTTCGTTTCGCACGAGGTTGATGAACCTGCTTGCTCCCTTGTTCTGCTGACCACACGTGCGTTCACGTCATGACACCACCCAAGTCAGAAAAAGTCAAATCACGATACCAGCGCCAAAACAACTACAGTTCTGAACACTGGGAGTCACACCAAGGTCTCCTGAAACTGATGCAAACGAAATGGTCTGACGTCGGGCATCAGCACTGACGAAGGAAAAGCTTGAAGCTGACAAATAAAAGCGGCAGAATTTGGGGTTGCTTTCGTTCCCAACAGTTGGTCAGTAGCCATGTTAGTTGACGCGGTGTACCGTAAATCCTCTTGGTGAATCGAAATGACGTCAAGGGCAAGATGCGCTCACGCTTGAAGGATTTTATTGTTGGTTAATCTGGAGCGGAGCAAAACGCCCCCTGACGAAACAACGAACGGCATCAAACCAGAAGCCGTCGCCAATGAGTCTGCAATAGTGGGGCTTTGCTTTTGTGCAAAGGGGGCTTGGCATTCTAAAAATTGACAAAACTCAACAGGTTTACAGTGGTCCTAATTTCAATTTGGGGTGCTTGGAGCTCTGTTTGGGGGGCTAAGCTCACCGAAGCACCCCCATGGCGATGGGACTGCATCAAACTACACAAATACACGCTTATTTTGACCAACTGTTCATATCGGTCATGGCCCGGAACGAGAAGGTCAAAATTATGCATTCGTTTCATCAACTGGCGCAGCACGTTATTTACCTGAGTCGTCTTGATGACGTCATTGCTGACGAAACACTTGTGGCACGAAGATGACGCGTTGTTGAGGCAGAGATCTGAAGCGTCATTGCACTGAGCAACGCCGTCCTTGGTCAGGCGTTGCGGGAGCACACAGCGGTTGCCCTGCGATCCTATGTTGCATTTGAAACCAACTTCGTACCGCCTTTCGTCGCTTCCGTCTCCGCAGTCGTCGCGATAATCGCACACACGCTCTAGCGCGACGCATCTGCCGTTGTCGCATTCGTAATGGTCCGCTGAGCACGCGAACGCGCTTCCGCGGAGACCGACGCAGCCTGCGAGAACATAAGAGCCGGTGTCTTTTTATGCTCACAAAGGTTGGTGGCCGGAATTGTCTGATCCTTTCTCTCTGTGTTCGTCAAAAAACGCAAGAAAGAAAAACACTTCCCCGACCAAAGCTACAGCAAAAAACTTTGTTTATATTTAGAAAAAATTGCATACGCATTTGTAAAACTTTGTTCTTGCTCTTACCGTTTTTTCCGGGGTATAAGTCTATCCGGGAGATAAGCCGACCTAAATTTCTGGGCCTAAAAACTAGACTTTCAAGCTATACTCGCCGTATAAGTCGACCCCCTTTCTTGGACGACTGGTTATGGAAAGAT
>JGI24159J19872_10002705_pt1 | contig 21400 bp, 20 predicted proteins | sample Ectturendosymbi4_FD_19872 | JGI IMG/M metagenome (IMG submission 19872) | reverse complement strand
GGGATGGTCAAGTAAATCTTGAGGCAATAAACAAATTAGGGAAAGACGCTGCCTTATCAGATCTCTACGAAGGAAAACGAATAAAATATTTAGCATATCTAGTCATTTTGCGCTTTGAGAAGTTGCTCGCCTAAGTCAAACATTTCGGCCACCTCAAAATTTTGGGATGGCTATGCCACTGCTATCGAACCGTATGTTGTAGCAACTATTATGACTTGACCTGCCAAGTACAAAACACTTACACTGAAACAGAAAACAGCTTCAAAACTCAAGCTTTCTCTACCTTAACTGGCTGCTACTGAAAAACTAGACCACACATTATCGAAACACGTTGACCACTGTTACGATTCCACAGAACGAATTCTAATGAGAGTGTTAAAACCGCGCAGTTATCTTTTTTAACTTTGGTTTTCGTTGGCAACGGATCCCACTTTTAAAAAATACCGCATGCAGGCCTCACGCCCGCACTACATAAGCAGCTTCAATAGAAAGTGTAAGTTTGTGTAGGTTAGTAGGCGCAGCGCGGAGCCCGATTGGAAGCAATCGGCTAAAGGGCGGCCCTGACTGGCAGTAGCATAATCCTACTGCATTCTGCAAAATGGAAAAGTCGGTCATGCAGACGACACTTCGCTTTATTTCGGATGAAAGAGGTTCATCGCGCTTTGTTAGTTTATTTAGTTTATTTGAAACTAACGTAAAAATCTGATTTTATCTCATCTGATGTTGAAAAGGCAACAACCTGATGTTAACGAGACTGACCCCAGTGGCAACACTGACTGACAAGCTACGTTTTTTCGGTCATGGACAGGAATTTTTTTAAATGACCGAATAAAATTTAAGTCAATTCGGTCAGAAACACAGACTAATGAATAGTGTTACGGCGAGTTTTAATAGCACTGTGGAACAAATGACCGAAACGTCTCAGCGAAAAAAAAACAGTTGACAAGTCTTGCTAGTTAAAATAAAGTCATTATTTGTGGGTTAGCTAAAGACCATGGCAATAACTTCTGTGAAAAGAAGTATCGTGCTTTGAAATTCTGCAGATAGCCTATTGTGAAAATTATCGTAAGAGGCAACTCTTCACGGTCAAAGGTCATCTGTTGCTTGTTCGTTCATTTCACCAGCAGTAGAAATGTCGGCCGCACTGCAATCCTTGTTTTTTCCAAACCTGACTACACGAACCGCTTCGACGAAGAAGGGAGTAAAAAATTTAAGATTGTAATGAACGACCTACCGGAGCAGTGTTCAACGTAAGGACGGGTGACGCATGAAACGGCGCTTAACATTTCGATAAGAAAGATGCGCAATATCCACAGACGCATTTTTCCAAGTGCAGGATGGTCGGTTGGCAAATCTCGCTACATTTTCACTGTTTCTTGAGGTTTGGTCAGTCATCATGACCCAGCTATTGAGTTGGTAGAACGAGGTCACGAAGGATTTTTCGAGGGAAATCTTGTACAGGCTGTCTACTAAAGCCATCGCGAGGCAACGAACTCCTGATAGACAAGATTTATTTAATCGAATCAAAACTTGATTACAGACCATCAAAAAAAACGCAAGTTTCGCACTCGAGAAATTTACTACAAGGAACAACTCGCGCAACTTTATATTTTGACAGAAGTGAGTTCACTTTTCACGTTTGGAACCGAAGACATTGAAACGCAGTGACTTTCTAATCACCGAGCAACCTCTTGTTTGCCAGCACAAGTTAGAAAGACCACTCGGTACACCTTAACCTCCCTCTAAGGATCGAAAACTTGGCTGTTTGTGGAAATATCGTTCAAATGACAGTGTACAAATGGCAGAAAGCACCGATTTGGAAAGAGCTTGGCTTGGTGAGATGAGCAGCTGTGGTGGTTTGTGGTGGTTGTGGTGGTTTCGTATGCTTGTAAAAATAAAGCTGTGCACGTTATTGAGTGAAGAAACAATAAGCGGAATCAATGAAGTGGAACGCATGCGTTAAGAAGAGACGTCAATGCGTAACTTTAGTTCAGGCACACCACGTCATAAGGTTATCGCTCGAGTAGGTACAATAATGAAGTCGCGATGACGTAACAGGTTCATATAACACGTTCTCGACGTTACGCCGGAAGGATAACACCTGAATGATGTTAGGTCTTACATCTACATGACGTCATAAGACTAGCAGAAAAATTGTACAGAACAGTGTCAATAACAAAACACGTCGCTGTTGAGATGAATATCGGTATGTTACGTCACAAAGAAAGGCGGCGTCACACAGTATACAAAGCTACAAACATATCGTCGAGTGTGAACGGTGTGAAGAAAACGCAGGTCCTTGAGTAATTATGACGTCACAAGGGGTGAATAAACTTGATTCAAGGCAAACAAAGGGAAGTGAACTCTGTGGGAAGGTCGGTCAAAGGTCGCGGTAAAAGGTCAACAGGTGAAAACCGGCATGATTGCAGAATATCACTACGATGGTCAACCTGTCGGCGATTAGGATATTATACTGCGTCACTTGTTGCGTATTGCACGTAGCCTTACAAGCCATGATATAGTGTAAGAGTCAGGAAAGACGGGACGATTTAAAAAAAAAACAGAATTTAAAAAATACAACCAAGAACTGTGTAGACACCATCGCGAAGAGAGTCAGCCGGGGTTTAAAAACGGTGCAGTTCCCCCAACGCCCCCAGCCCCGGGGCTCCAGTGGTTCTTAACAGTAGTTGGTGCATGAATGCAAACGTGAGGTGATGACGTAGCACCGTCATGCGAGTGGAAAAGATGCTGATGTGTAGTTCAGTGGATCGTGACGATTAGAAGTTCGATGTTTACCGCATGTGGTAGCTGGAGTTGCTCTTCTGCTTCATTTTCTGAATATTCCTGCGGCGAAATTCGCGGAGTCAAAAAACAAAACGTTTCTTGACACTTTTGCGAAAGTTAAAACAAAGCGGTCTCACGTTTCTTGATTCAACGTGAAGTAAAGAAAAATGATAAAAATCTTGACACTGAAATAGCAGAAAAATCTGTGCTCTCGGTAGCTTACGCAACTATTTAGAAGGCCAAACGGCTGGTTTTGCATGCTACCTCACTGAAAAACCGAATTGGTGAATGAAGCCACGAAGAATATCAAGGTGGAAGTTTTGCGTCAACCCCAACCAGGAGGACACCGGTCTACTCCCACAATACAAATCGTGGGTGGTTTTTAAACCTTTCGCGGGCTTTTCCACAACTAAAGAACAACTGTGAGCTTTAAAAATACTCCGTCTCTGCGATTTTTCTGCTGGCTGTGAACCTGCTCGAGAGCATAACAGGGTATCCGGCAGAGGTTTGGGCTACAACGTCACTGGATGCGGAAAAACTGCGAACATTACAAGGGTTGAGCGAAAAAGGTGAGCCTGTCAGCTGAAAACACAGAGACGACGGAAAGCTTTTAACGTCATTCAATGTGTTATGACCTCACTAAGCAAAAATATCAGAATTTAATCCCAAAAACCACTGCGCCTCACAAACCCACCAACTAAGATGGATCGTTTCGCCAAAGCCTGCACTGAGCTCCCTTTGGCGTAACGACGCAGCCCTCTGGTCAGTCACGTACACACAATACCTCTCTTTTCGTTGCTCTTTCCGCATAAAAAGTGCTTTCTGAGTGTCGCACAGCTGTTGATGATACTTCATCCTCTCCATCGGGTCCAGGCTCATGTCACTGATCTTGTCCTGGAGCTCCTTGTTCTGATCCCTCAACATCTGGATCGAGTCGTAGATGCCTTCGTCCTCCTCCTGCCACAAGACACAGGGTGAGCTCATAAAACAGGGCTGGACTGGTTTGAACAACATTCAGCCTATTAAAATTATGCGTCTGTGCAGTGGAGCTTGGTGAAGCAGACGGGGATGTTTTATATATAAACAGAGACGTAAATGAGAGCCAGTGGTGTAGGAGGCGGGGGTGCAAGCGCACCACCAAAAGTTTTGATTTGTCAAAAATCCGGGCAAAATCCTTGAAAATCTGGGCAGAATCCTTGAAAATCTGGGCAGAATCCTTGTGAATCCGGGCAAAAATGGCGCCCAACGTTGTTTGATTTCAAAAAATAGCATCCGACGTTTGCAGAAAAACGCAAGAAGACGTGTTTTCGGAGGTCACACCGAAGAAGGTCTTCATGATCTTTGTGGGAGAAAATTTGTAGCCAAGAGTCGCACAAGAAGTCTTTTCGGCCAAGTTTGTGCAAATTCGGGCAAAAGTCCTTCGCATCCCCAAAAATTTGCCTGCTCCTACAACTACGGTGAGTGCAACCAACAAGCTGGGATACTTTTCTGTTAAAAAGCTTCGGAAAATACGACAGCAAGAGGTTCCGCATCGCGTGTGGAATTCAGCGAGCTGAGCCGCCCGGTCCCTCCCCACCCGCGCTTTCACAACACTGCGTCTACGGCGGAAATGACCACTCGCCGAGCAAACTTGTTAGTTGAACACAGGCATAACGCGCGAAGATGCAAGCCACCAACGCTGCAGGTTTTCGCAAGCCCACGCATTACCACCTAACTGGTGGAAACACTTGGCACAACCTTGGCGCTGCGTAGGTCCAAGTGAATGAGGAGTGCTGCCAGAGGGATCTCCTCGCTGTAGTTGTTCTTCAACGGGACCGAGCGCAGACCTGAGTTGAGTGAAGCAGTCGTTAGCGCGAAGTGTTTTTCTATTATGGCAAATACCAGCGGTGAGATGGACACTGTTGCATGCTGCTGTTGAGATAACTACTTCTGAAAATATCACAAAGCCGATTCAGCGCGCCGAGCTTTTGCTTTCGACCATAACCCTTGCATGTTATTCCACCAATCTGTGCAACGCTTACAGTCGCCTTCGCATTTAAATCAACTCAATCCCCGTATCAGAATTCGCTTCAGCGTTTACTGACTTGATTTTTTGCATTAAAAGCTCTCTTTTCCAACAGCCGGGCAAAGTTATGTTCGCAGTAGTTTACACAACTATGTTCAGTTTGCACACATTACCGTACACAATGGATTTTGCCTGCTGAAGGCCAATAATCTCGGCTGTCTCGCTCCAAGTACAAGAAACACAACGCAGGGCGTGACGTATGCAGTCACCTGGTTTGATGCACAGCACAGGTATGGTTGCCATGGCGATTTCGCTCGGGTCGCCGAACATGTCTTGGTCGTAGACAGTGAAGCGCAGAAAAGCCATTTCCGGACAGTTGACGTCGAAGTCGAAAGAACTATTTGAAGAATTGTTGCTTTCCCATACTGGGTTCAAGCCGTTGTCGTCTGCACGGGAAGATACACGCCGTGTCAAACATCGCGCGCAGAAAATGACATTCCAAAAGGCGGATGTCTTCCAGCGCCGCAGCACTCCGTCAGCAGCAGGGGGCAGAACCAAGCCCCCCTAGATAAACGTCTGTTTATCTACGAAGCCTTGGTAAAACCCACTTCAGCTGTGCAGTTTTTTTTTCGACCAATCGCAAGCAACAGAAATTATATCAGATCGCGGTGCGTTGTTCACGAATCCACACGAGGAGAAACCCTTCTGGCACCGGATTTGGCCTTCGGTTGATTTAGTCCGGCGGCGCCTGACCTCGGTAATCTACCTAAGCAAAAACGGACAGTGAATGTGTCTCGAGACACCTTTTTTGTGAGTCTCATTATTGAAGGAAGCAGGCCTAGACTCCTTTAATGCTTTATCAGCACGGTTTAACAAAACTTTCCACGTCAACCTGTGTGTTAGTGTCAAACAAAAATTGATAAAAACGGACGAAAGTCGACAAAATTTAAATGTCGATGTTCTCAATCCTAGCGATGCGTCAGATTCCTGTTTCAAATCAAGGAGTCGGGTTTCAGTTAAGAGTCGACAAATTGTCACGTGTCGAGTGTCGAGTGTCGAAGATGCGGTACTCGCTCCTTGGGCAAGCGCGTTAAATTCAGAAGCAAACTTCAAGCTTCAGCCTGTCGCCAACGGCCATCACCCAAATTAATCAAAAATGATAATAAAGCAATATTACTATGCCCTTATGGTCAAAGCATACCGGTGTACAACTAAATTACGTTATGGCAGTTCCTACCGGATCAACTCGAAGCTATCAGTTAAGTTCGCTCGGAAACAAAACACTTGGAGGAATTGCTTCGATTTAGTCTCAGCTGTTTAAACAGAATACCGAAAAAAAACGAAACTTTTGACCGTTTGCGGCAACAGGTAATTGCAAGATTTGCTTAACGTGACGTCAGGTTGAAGGTGAAAAGTGATTTTCCCAACTGGCGTTCGGGACTTGGGGCTCTGAAGTAAATACGGAGATGATAATTGCGAGTGGAAAGATAGGTACTGCTGTGATGCTGGGAGTCTGTCAGCAGATTCTAGACGGAAATGTCATGCCGGGTCAGTGGGAATCGAGTGCTGTAGTGCCGATCTTCAAACGCAATGGAGGCGTGCTGAACTGTGGGTCGGAGGGGAGTGAAGCTTGTGGAAATGGTGCTTGAGAGAAAAATGCGGGTGTTGGTGAGTTTAGATAACATGCAGTTTGGCTTCACTGCCAGGACGAGAGACAATGGATGCATTGTTTATTTTGAAAAGGATGCAGGAGGAATACATAGACAAAAAGAAAAAGTTGTGCATGTGTCTTGTCGATTTGGAGAAAGCTTTCCATAGAGTCCCATTGAGAAATAAAGGTACATCAGACAAAATGGTAAGGGCAGTGATGAGCCTGTATCAAGGAGCGGAAACGGAAGTCAGAGTGGGAACAAAGTTATCGGAGGAATTTCCGGTGAATGTTGGTGTACATCAGGGGTCAGTGTTATCGCCATTGTTGCTTGCAATTGTAGTGGACGTGGTTACAGGGAGTGCAAGAGAAGGTTTGATGAATGAAATTATGTGTGTTGATGCCTTGGTATCAATGACTGAGACTACGGAGGACTCTAGCGAAAATTTTAAACAAACGGAAGGATGCGTTTGAGAGCAATGGTATTGAGGACAAACTTGGGAAGGCGAAGGTGATGGGTAGTGGGTCAAAAGGGGAAATACTCAAGAGCAAGACAGACTCTTGTGGCATGTGTGGAAAGAGTTGCAGCAAACTCGTTACTGTGCACAGGGAGCGGAAGGTGGATTCATGGGAGATGCACAAAGATGACGAGGGCGAAACCCAGCATGGCTAGACATTTCATTTGTGAAAGTTGTAGGCAAGGATGAGATGGTGGAGCCAGTTGAAGAATTATATGATGGGGTTGAAACTGTGCATGGGCCCTGCTATTTGGGGGATAAGGTGAATGCCAGTGGGGGACGTGAGGCAGCAGTGACGACAAGACCAAAAGTTGGATGGGTAAAATTTAGAGAATGGGGTGAGTTGCTAAGAGGGAGAAGGTTCCAAATGCAAACAACAGGAAAATTTTCTTAAAGTTGTGTGAGACCAGCAATAATATATGAAAGCGAAACTTGCTGCCTGAGAGAAAATGAAATGGCGATTTTGAGACGAACTGAGAGAAGTACGGTGAGAACGATGTGTGGAGTTAAGTTGATGGACAGGAATAACACAAAGGATCTGATGGGTATGCTGTGTTTACTAGGTACGATGGATAAGCTGGCAAGAATAAATGGGGTACGGCGTATTTTGAGGAAGAATGAGGATGATGTGCTGAGGCGGGTGTTGGACTTCAAAGTAAATGATGACGAGGAAGAGGAAGACCAAGAAAAAAAACGAGAAGGCAGGTGGAAGTGGAAATTGGGAAAATTGTTCTTAGTCAATAGCACGCTCTGAATCGATTAAAATGAAAAGGACTGAATTAACTGCGAGTCATTAGGTCAATCCGGCCACCTCCGTATCGGGGATATAACCGGATTTAAAACGTGGACTACTCCTACTTCGGGTTCATCTCTCTCACCCACGCAGCTTCGGATACTCTAAACTCTGGTCACCCCCTATTCGACCGAGATGAACACAGCACCACCAAGCGATCTGGTTCAACAGAATCTACATACATATGTTAATTCGAGCTGATGATCCACTGTTCGAAATGAATCCATCACTTATCAAACAACCGACTGCTAGACCAAATACACCGTTGCTTTTGCACAAGAACATTCCCGGATTACCAACTTCCACGCTCACCTTTCTTCGCGGTCTTCACCTTGTCATCATCATATTCACAACCGATTATCTCGACCTCGATGAAAGGACAAGTAAGGCCGCGGCCAGTTTTGGGGAGGTGCCGGGCGCCGATTATCTGCACAAAATAATTAATTCGCAAAAANAATTTTAAAACCTTGTGTCCAGTTCGNAGGCTTTTCCAANTATTATAAGTATATTGACAGGCNTTTGTGGTGTCAGTAGCACAGAGCAATACGCTCACCTGAATATTGATGATCAAGGGGTCAACTCCGGGCACGTTGCCCTTGGTGTACGGGTGGTAAGCCGCTTCGCGAAGGCAGCGGGGCTGGAGGACATATCCACATCGATTGTACATTTCGAACCTGGCCTCATTCAACTGCATGGCTCGGTCTGCGTGAATGTAACAGCTGTCGAATCAAGCTGACTGGACGAAAACGAACACGTGATCAACAAATTATACATTGTTGAAATAGCGATGCTTTGCTGGGCTAACCGATGTTGAAGTTGACTGGTGTTGACACTCGTTAAACCGGGGGTGGAACCGTTCATTATCGCTGGCGAGCCGCAAAATCAATTTATTCTGTGCTAAAATTCTACCTTCATCCAACTATGAGGAAGGGTGGCTTCTTTTGACTAAGGACCTTCTTATCATGGAGCTTCGTTTTGACGCTATTTTGTATTCTAAGTTGACTAACGAAAATCCTGATGCGGGCCATATCAAATGTTCACGCGGACCGCAGGTTGCTCACCCCTGTGCTAAACCCATCAAGAAACACAAGGCTGAGACGCCATACTTGGACGTTGTTTTGCCAATTTTTGATATTTCTGAAAGATCGTTTTGTTTTTCGTTTCAATCTTTACGTTTGCCAGTTTGTTGTTTGATTCACAGAGAAAGGGTAGGAAAAACCTTTAGTAGGTGAAAAAAATTTTTATAAGTTATCTTTAGAAAAATTGCAAAACACATTATAGACCTTTCGAAAGGACTTGGGTAGCCGGTTGGATCTGTCAGATACCGAACAAGGCATTGGGTGTGGGCTAATAGGGGGCCATTTTGGACCCCACAAGAGAGATGTTTGGAAAATGTTTTGCGAACACAAGCATAGAAATTGCGTGGGAGAGATCCTTTATTTGACCCAAAGTCTCAGCATGAAAAAAACGTTACTTTTTGGTCGTATACAGAACTTCTTCTACTCCCAACAAGCATCAGCCCCTTTCTACTCCTCCCATCGTGCCCGCACCCGTCTGGAGACCCCACCGGCTGCGGGATGCTGACCAGCAACCCTGCGATCAAGAAACGGCGGCGTGAGTTTTAAAACACGCCGCAACGCGCCTCAGAAACGCCCAAGGCCAAACAGCAGGTAAGCACGACGTCAGCATCAACTAGTAATGCGGACTGACCTCCGGTTTGGAAGTTGATGGAAACTAATTGACTTCCGCAGTTCCAGAACGGCATTGGGTTGTAGTTTGACGAATCGACACGGGCTCCCTTAAAGAAGTTACATTATGGCTGAGAGTGGCGTAAGCGTTAAACAAGTCTACAAATCTGAAACAGATCCAGACGTTTTTCACACTTTTTTATCGCCTATCGCCTGAAATGCACAGTCGAACAAAATTAATTTTTTTTCAGACGCACAAATCCACCTGTGGCTAAAATGTTACAGTAAGATGTCTGCAACTGAAGATGAACGCCTGCTGCGATAATCGCAAGCAGTCGACTCCTCCTCACCTTCGGATAGATTCTGGAAAACTGCTTCGAGTTGTAGTTGATGAACAGGCGAGCTTTATCGCGACAAGCAAAGCGCTCTGCTTTTTGTTCAGGAAAGGAGGACATGTCGAAACAGTGGCCGTCTGTCGAGTACGAGATCATCAAAGACCACGGACCAAAAACAGAGCTAGCAACGAGCATGCAAAACCAATGGAAAACACTTGTCTCGGTTGCCGCTAAAGGCAACGCGGCCGCAACTAGGACGAGGAACCTCACCCATTTTTCGATCACTGACCGAATTTTGTTTGGAATGACCGAAAAAAAGTAAGTCAATTCAGTCATAATGCTTTTTTTAATCATAAAAAATATCCGAAAACGAAAAAATGACAGAAGTTTTAAGGCTATTTCAGAAAAAATGACCGAAACGTCTCAGCGAAAAGAAGAACCCGTCTGCAGCAACATTCAAGAAGGTGTACTTCACTGTCCGAATAATTTCCTAACATTGCAGCAAAATTTTAACCAGGTGTTTTCCACATAAGCGCTGATTGCTCTGCCTCTTACAGGGGCTGTCCTCGTTGAAAGTCCTCGGACGACAATAAACCACCAGGTCCGAAAGTTCCACAGCGATGCGCTTCTGCCGCTCGATGTCGCGCTTCTGCCTCTCCATGTTTCGATTGCGTTCAGCCTGCAAAGGAACAGAAGGTCGTAACACAGCAATCGATTGGCGGAGACTGAAAGCACGCCGCTCGTAGCAACATTTTCGATGAGGTTGCTCTTTCCAAGGTACGCGATCAAGCAACAAGAGCAGAATCGAGCTCGTACCGACTTGTAAACAAACACGGCACTGCGCTGGCAAAGACAACGAAGAGCTTTCAAGACATTTTTTGTCGTCAAAATAAATCGACTCATCAGGGATCGTAGAAAGCACGAACATTAACTGGCCGCGAAATCGGACTTAACGTATACGTCCCAAAACCGCCTTGTCTTGTTGCGAATGTACAACGGTTCTAATCTCCATTTCGCAACCCACCGCCAACTGATCCGGGCCCAGATCAATGGAAGGCCGTCAAAATAAGACTGGATGTAGTAAATGCTAGTTTTCTACCCGATCTGCTTTAAATTCTGACAGAACTGACCACCTGCGTTCATGGCCTTAGCAAGTAGGACATGAAACGTGGCAGTCGGATTTTCGTGTACGCCCTGGCGAAGATAGTGGTGCCTAACTATCGAAACGTTGGTCAGTTTTTAACGTGTTTGTATGTTTTACCGCCAGCAGAGCTTGATTAACATGTTGTTTATCGAATTCCTGGCATCTCCGAAGCAGAAAGGTGGCCAGGCCCGTAGCCACGAGAGGGCAATCAGGGGCAGTGCCCCCAAAATTTAGTTGTGCCCACAAAAAAAATTTCAAACATATAAGAATGACAAAAAAAAATTTGTTTCAAACATATAAGAATGACAAAAATCTTTCACCCCTTAAAATTTTGTCCCCCCCACAACCTTAAAACCTGGCTACGGGCCTGAAGGTGGCTGTGGAACGTTGGAAAAAAAGCAACAAACCACGATGACGTACGTGCTCGTCTAGCTGTTGCCTCACGCCCTGGAGTTTGCTGAGCCAGTCGATCAAGTCGTCCTTGTTCTCAGAAGCCAAGTGAACCTCCTCACCGTTGCACATCCTTATTTTAAACGAACGAAGACGCCCGTTCTTTTCGTGAGCATCGAGTTCTGAAACATCGAAAACTTGTTCCATGAGTTACAACAGCTCGGGACAACAGAACACTTTGCGGTTGTTTCAGCGCACGAAAAAAAGAACTTACTGATTGATTCGACTGCGTCACCTGTTTGGAGACTAATTAATTATTACTTCAAAGTTGTTTTCGAAGAAAATTTGAAAGTGACGCGAAAAGATAAAATGCAAGTGAGATTTTTTACAAATCTTGTCAAACGCGCTTTGCCTTAAATCCAGGAGGTTTTGCGCGGATGGCATTCGTCAATTGCTTGCAATGAACACGAATGTATGATCTGATCCCAAAAGATCTTGATTGTGAACGCGACCCAACGACAACGTGTTTGAGCATTAATCAATTCTCATTTTACTTATTGATTTTTTTACAACCGAGGCGTTATTTCGAGCGGTATAAGTGGATTTCCTGATTCCATGCGATAAAATTAGGATAGTGGTGATTTACCGGGTGCTCTTTTTCTTTTTAAAACACGTACAAACCAAACCAACGTGGCAGAATGCATAACGACGAGCAATTCGTTTGTGAACAAAAGACCCGTCCCGGTGACTCCCCGCACACGTCACCACTTACCGATCGAGCAGTTATTGAGATCTATCGATCCCTTCTGCAGCTCGCCGAGGAGATTTCCGGTCCTCTGCAAAATAAATATTGATTTCAAGATTTTAAACAACGCGGGTGAAGACTTTCGAAAGCCGAAAACAGATAATGCACTGTGTGGGGGGGAAAGGGAAGATAACCACACAGGCACGTGTAGAAGAAAAACATTTTTACACACTGGTAGTTTTTCTTAAATGCAGCACGGTCACAATACGCAACTAGGGAAAGCAGGATTTAGCAGAAGTTCAAAACTCGTGTCAGCAGACGTCCACGACGGCCAGGCAAATAATTAACGGAGCCACGATTTGTGGCCCGCTTTGAAACAAACATAACATGCAGATAAAAGAACATAACTGAACATTTTCTTGATTTTTAGGCGTAATTCAGGTTTCCCAGAAACGCTGTACAGCAGGACAGGGGTGGTCGAACGGGATTTGCGTCGACTCTGGAGTGCCTGGTTTATTATTTCAAGTGCATTATTACGGCAAGGCTTATATGTGTGCGCTACTACAACTCAGAGGATTTTTCGCCCCTGCAGTAGAATCTAACATTCGAACCCTTACACCGTCATCAGTGTTGCTCGGTCGTCTTTCCAGTGTTTCCACCTCCTCCACGTAGTTGCTAGGAAACCAAAGATTCTGTTTGCCGCCGTAGTCGCCGCGCCACCTGCCCGAATATACGATTATTTTATTTTAACTGCAAAGGTCACTCACAACACACATAACTACCGTCAAAATGGCTGACTTTGTTTTGGTCAACCCGTTGTTCATGCAACAGCTGCAGTGTCCAACTCGGTATCACCTTCTGTCGCTTTTTACTGCAAATGTCTGAGTATAACAAGCAACCGTTGCTAACGCACCATCCGCCATCTTGCTTTGAGACGTTGGTGATGATGGCGTGCTTGCAGAACGACAGTTCATCCTCGCGCGTCGCCCGATAGTCGTAGAGCGCCTTTACCGTGACGTTGATGAAGTTGGCGGGGACGTAGGATACGCCGGACGACCCGTTCGAAGAGTAGTCGATGTCCTGGTGAAAAAATTCCGGCAACAAGTGCGTGAGAACGAGATCAGGTTTCGGAACTCGAAGGCCGACGCGCGTCATACGTGTTGGCCGCAAACGCAATGTGCAAACGCTGCCAGCGCTCGGCTGATTCACCGAGGTTACGGTGTTAGACACCCGTGAACTTGTCCATCCGTGAAAAGACTGTTGGTAGAAAACATCTCTCAAGATTCATTGAAAATTCAATTCAATTAGCAAAAAAAATGCTAAAAATACTTCACATTTCATCGCCGAAAAATGAAATTTGCGGCAGTTGCCAGTCAGGATAAGAATGGGTAGTTTGTAAATGAAGTTGCAACAGTTTGGACAAAACAAGCTTAGAATACTGGACTACTTGCTATCTTCTGGTCGACTGTCGCTTGACGACATTATGAACGCCATGCCCAACGCTTTCGACACTGTTAGGTTATTTTTGTTCCGAGACACATGTAGGTCTTTCTTTGCTGTTTCGGCAATTGTGCAGTCAAATCAAGTTGGGCCGGGACAATCCAGTATTTGATGCCTTTATTGTTTTGATTTGAATGACTATTCATCCACCAAAACGTGTCGCGCTTGACTGAGTTCAGCCCAGCCATATAAAGCGTCTGTGAAAGCACGTGACCGAGGTCTGCTACATTTAAGATATGGTTGAGCTTCTGCGGGTAAAAAAGGAAATTATTTTTGCTTAATTGTGTCGAGTTTGTAGTAGAATGAAATAAGCAGCTCTGTTTGCGCTTTACAATAATTGTTTTGAGATTGACGTTTCATTGTGCTATTACGGGACAGCGGTATGCCTGCAGTGTTTACCAATGGGCTATTTTTACAAACGAGTTGCCTTTTTTCATTTTACCTTCGTTCATGGACTGCTTCACACTTTTTCACACCTACCTTGTCGCTCTGAACAGCATTTGCTACAAATAAATGTTCTTGTAAAACTACTTTTTGACACTGACACCAATGTTTTTACCCTGTTGTTGATCCTGTTAGTTGGGACATATTTATGCCGGCAGGAAACACTGTTTGGATGACAATGTTCCAGGGCAGATGTCACCCACGAACAATAACATAACACAAAAAATTTTATTGATACTTACAACAAAGCTTTCGCGCTGAAAATCAGGTCTCAAACCGAATTGTTTAAAACCAGTATTGAAAGGGTGTTAAATCACAAAGTTGCCGTAAGTTGTACAAGGATGGGGAAAGACACAAGACATACAAAGCATTTGTTCAGCAGTCGAGATTTTCCGTGGTAACCAACAACAACACGCACTTGTTCAAGGCTGGCGATCAGATCGTTTGTTGCCGGATATCGCAGGCGCATTTTCCGGTACAGTGGCTTCGATTCGTAGAAACTGATCACAGACTCGAGGGTCTCGAAAGTCGCGTTGCCGATAATGAAGAGACGGCCTTCCTGCTTGATGCGGCAGTGCTTCACTTTTCCTTCCGCTCTGAAAATGCGGAAAGCGAAGCGTGTGAAAAACAATTAACAAAGAAAAACGGGACAAATCGAGCATATTTTAACCGCACTAGTTTTAGGATAAAAGTTCTATAATAAGCAACCGACCGGAACGATATTGCGTAGTAAGTGACGGTAGGGTCGTCAGTCTTGCACTTCCGCACCAGGAAGGCGCCATCTCGGGGAATGCGCATCAAGATGTTCTCCGCTTCAGTGCGGGTCATGTCCTTGTGGTACCACCTGCGAATGAGGGGTTCGTGATCGCCTGCAGTCAGTGAAACGTCTGCAACTGTCGTTAAAAACGCGCAAGAGCTTTTGGGTTCAAAATTGTCAATCGCCAGATTGAACAATGAATTCGCGTCCTGGTTCGGACAAAGGTGCTACTCCGGTATGCGATACATAAAATTTTCCGAAAGAACTGAACTTAAAGACTATAAAGACACGGGTTGCCACAACAAAAGCGCCTGTGCTAAAAATAATGCTCACAAATGTAAGCTAAACAGAGCATTTAACAAATATCACGGGGTCCTGCTCAGGTTGAAAAACAAATTTTATGCGCAGACTATCTCGCTACTCTTCAGCGTTTCGTGGCAAACAGAATAAGAGCGGGGCTACTTGAAATGCTAGACGTTGCTGCCTAACAGCATGCACAATTTCGAGTGAGATCAATTGCCAAACACGCGAACACGAGACGAGGAAGTCGTTCTCAAATTTTTCCGAGCTCGCCCGATCGCTCAGATAACGACCAACAACTCTGCCAAGTCTCGTGTAGAATGTGAGTTCGTCAGATCGCTTTTAAAGTGACATAAAAAGGGGACTTAATGCAATTTGCTCGCGCCCGAGAGCTTCACCATCACCCGCAAACAGACCAGCCACGATTCATTTAAATACAAGACAGCGGTACTTCACGACGGGTTCGGTTACACGGAAATTCACAGCGGCACACAACACCAGCAGCAAACACGCTGAGCTTTTCTTTTTTTCGGCGCCAAACCTACTCTTTGCTCTCGTGTGCGTTCGGGTGGGGTATGGGGTCGGTCAGCTGCAGCTCGAAACCGGTCGTCCGGTTACGCAGGGGGTATTTCTGATAGTGCAGCACCAGACTGTAGAGACTGTCGAAGACGATCGCGTTGACCAAGTAATAGTAAGTCAGGCCGTTCTGTTGCTGGGAATGGATGCGGCAGTGATTGACTTGACCGTTGTTCCTGTGGATGAAATAAAGACGGTTTGGACTCTGCATGTTTATTCGAAGCAGGTTAGGCTGTGTTACAGTAACTATTTGGCCAGCCCGCGAGCCGCCACACCAGGTTTGGCCAGCCCGCGAGCCGCATGCGGCTCCGTTGTCCGGTTTCATGCTACTGTTGGGTATAAGTCGAAAAATTTTGTACCAATCGTTCAGCTTGAAAGTCGGGGGACCCACTAAGCAGCATGCATAGCGATGAATGGCTTGCATTGTTCTGTCATTATCATGTTGGTGTTTGATACTTATAATAAATCTAGCTGAGCAAAGGTGTGAGAGTGAGGAAGAGATGGGGTGATGTCCATGTGTGCCCAAGTGTATGATGTGGCTCTTTGCGATAACACAGTAACAAATGTAGTTCTTGGCGTCTGACTGGTCGGCCACCCCTGTTATACACAATCAAATCAATGTTTCCCAGTACTCAATGATTTCCCAATCGCAGCTAAACTTGATGAGCCTCCCTGCGGCGACAGTTATTAATTCAAAACACATGACATTGTTTTCGAGGCTGCGCCACTATCAAGTTCGCAACGAGTCACAATGTTCAAAAGTGATATTCTGCGTCGGAAAGCCTTTAAAGCGCGTAAGCTCAATTAAAAATATCACGCCATCTTCCTGATGAATGAAAAACATCTTTATCCGAAACGCTTTCCGCTCAGTCACACAAACCCTCCCCAAACAATCGCAAACGGAGCAAAACTTCGCGGCGCAAACGAAGCTTTGCACTTCCAGGGCACACAAATCTGTTGCAAACACGAAACAAGCGAACTTCGCGCTCACATGAAGGAAATGGTATAATTCCCGACGAATACGTTGCTGTCGCGCACAAGGAAACACCCGTCCCGGCTCCCGTACTCCTGCAAGAGCTTCTCGGCCTCTTCGCGGGACTTTTGGCCGTGATACCAATTTTCGGAGTAATGCAGTTCGGTCCTGTCCATGTTCTGCAACGCAACCTCCAAAGGTTTAGACTAGCTATGTCCAACCCGCGGCCCTCGGGCCGCATGTGGCCCAGTCGAAGTTTAGTGCGGCCCAGTTTAGGTTTTCGCTGTAGTGAAAGTATCCTATCCTACTGTATATACTGACAAACTGTCCTTATTTTGATAATCTTGAATTTGACATTTTTGATGCAAGTAGTTCTGAATACCACTTTTTTCCCGTCTGTTACACTTGCAGTTAGGATTCGAACGCATTCAGTACTCGACGCTTTCAGTACATTAACTTACGCTAAATTAGGTTTGCTAAGATCAAAGTAAGCCATTGAGTGTGTGGCCCTCATTAATATGTCATTCAATGTGTGGCCCTGGTTAAGATAGTGACATAATTTTTGGCTCAGTAAACCATTAGGGTTGGACATAGCTGTTTTGACGCAGTGCCAGCACCGTCCGTCATAGAAACAATGGTCAAAACACACTGGGTTGTATCGGCCAGGTCCGTGCAAATAACTTTAAAAATCTACAAATAATCGTTTTATTTCCAGCGTAGCTACGTTTTCGGAAAATTACTGGTAGGTTTTACTTTGACCATTGCCTCTGAAACCAATAGATCAATAAAGGTCAAATGTTAATCTACGCTTAATAAAACCATGGCAACCAAGATTTTATTCGTAACACAAATTTATAGGTGTATAAATTCGCACTGGCACAGAAGTACAAGATCTTCTTGTGTGCCTAAGCACAGAAAACATCGCCGTATAAAACACTAAACAAATACAAAGTATAGGTAAAAACTTCATCGAAAGTATAATACGCGCACGCCTTCCTATGTGAAGGTGTTTAAGCGCGTCTACGTCACGTGAGTAATGGTAAAACCTTGGACGACAATCCAGAAAACCCCCCACCTTGTCTGTCTGCGAACTGACCCCGGGATCTTCGTTGTTGTTGTTGTTGCTGTCGTCCGGGTCATCCGGCGTGTCCTGTCGCTCGTCCGTGTAGACCAGTCGGTTGTCGTCGGAGAGCACGAAATAATGCAAGTGCCAGTCCTGAGAACCAACAATGTATCATTTGATTTACTGGGGGGTGGCACAAAAGTGCGAGCAATGGAAGCAATCCTAACACCTGTGCCTCTGTCAAAAAAAGTGAATTCAACAGATCATCGCATGTGAGATATAACCTGGTTTGGCGTGCATAAGCAGTGTTGTTGTTATTGCACAGGTCGATAAACCGGTATCTTTGCGATAGATCGGCATCGACTATAAACACACTGATGATGTCACCGGACAAAACAGCTTCCGCGCATTTTCATGGCGTTTCGTATCTCCATACATGTAACAGCAACTTTTGCAATACTGCGATATTTCAACATACTCGATATTTTGCCACATAAAAATACCCATCGCTTGTTATGGGCGAAATAGCAAAACCCTATGGTTTGAAAACTACTTCACAAACGCCTCCGACACAAACGACAGTTCTGTGGTTGCTGTTGACAACCAAAGATTCATTGACATGGTTTCTTTCAGTTGCAGCAATCTTCAATCACAACCAAAATGGTGTAAAGATCGTTCGAAACTCTATCGACATCAGGTCCACTACGCCCGATAAACTATACCAACCTTTAAAACTGGATCTTCAAGATACAGCATTCCGTTCTTGATTGAGTTGCAGATGTCCTGGGAAACATCTGAAACGCAAGAAATACAGGCATCAAAAACTAGTCGTCAGTTGAATGTCACGCAAAAACGAAATTACGGGAAAACGGAGGCAAGATTTGGGTAACACTTGAATGTCTTCTTGAGGGACTGCAATTGGAGATAAAAACGAGTTTTTTATGTGCAGAAGAAAATGTATCAAACCACGCTGGAACGCAGAAATCCCAATATNCTTCGCTCTTAAAACTCTTAGGTTGANGATTCAACTATTTAATGTCANGGTTTCATGCAACGGACAAGAACCGTTATCGCAACAATCATCGATCATACTAACTCATCCCCGCCGCAGCACACTTAGCTTGAACTGTCGACTATGAAAAATATCAGTGTTACCGAAAAATTGAAAATTTGGAAGTCGCATATGTATTTCGGCAACAAACTTGGCAAAAAAAACTTGAAAAATTTTACTCGAGCGACATATTCGAGGCATTTGCAACAGTAACTGGCCACAAGCATCAAACTTCGGCAGTTTACGTACAGGCCTTCAAATCTTTCGTTTTTTTCGCCTGAATACATAAAAAATTTGCGAATAAATATAAAATGTTAAGCACTGAGCGCCGCTTGTTCTAGGTATATTCACTGAAAATAATGATAGGACTCAAGACCGTCGCACTGGAGTATGACGTAGGTGCGACGAAGTCACAGGAAGTTATGTTAGAAATATTTCCTCTGCACTCGGCGTGTTTTGATTTAAAACAGAGACACTTATTTGAAACAGAAAGCGGCGCGGAGAGTCCTTCACCTGGAGGTGCTGATTCTGTGAAGAGTTCGGTCGAACGATTGGCATCGCTCAATTTCTTGTGCTGTAAAAAGCATCATGATTTATTCCATGCAAGCTATGACCTGCATCAGACATTAGACGAGCGAATTACTAGCTCAGTTGTTGGTCACGCTTCCGCCAGTAGCTCAGCACCCAGAGCTTTTCGCGCTAGTAACAGTTCATCACAACTTCCACAATCTGCGAATATTTTCAGCCGACACGCTTGTTTCTATTATAACTGGTGAGTAGGTCGGGAGACGGCGGCGGAATGGCGTTTTTTAAAGCAAAACTTGTTCCGGACGTTAGTTGCAACTGAAGAAGAAAGTTCGTTAAGCCGCAGACAGTCCATCAGTTGCCTGGAAACATGTCTACTTGAATGAAGCTTCGGCAGTAGTTCGAGCAACACTAACTAGAGTTCATCAAATGGCAGCAGGTAAACGCGAACATCACTTGCGAAAACTACACGTCTGCAAATGAAGTGCGCCGAATGTGAGAGATAACTAATCGAAGATCTTTCGATCTGACCAGCACCACTGTTTCAGTTTGACAAGAATTTAAATTAAAAATGCTTTTCCACCCAGATCTCTTACTTTTATGATGATTTTTCCTTTCAGCTGGTTCGGCGAAGGAAGACAACTGTCATCACTTGAAACAGGCTGACGTAACAACATATCTGTTCGCAACAACAAATAAAGGCGTTGTCAATCAACCAACACGCACGTGCGAAAAACACAGAATTCACAACAGAGTAGGGCAAGAACATTTTGTCAACGCGCCTTTAACGCATCGTCCGAGCTCACACAAGCCACCGGCTAAATTTACCGTGCAGTAGCAGCAGCGCTGTGCACAGTTCAAAAACCAACTACGGGGCGCCGTTCGTAAAAATATTATATCTGACAGATTTAGCACAAAAACTGCTATCTCTGCGCGCATTTAGCTATCTCTGATAGCTATCTCTGCGCGCATTTAGCTATCTCTGCGCAGAGATAGCTAAATGCGCGCAGATGTAGGTATCTATGCGCAGATATAGCTAAATGCGCGCAGAGATAACTATCTCTGTGCAGAGACAGCTATCTTTGCGCAGAGGTAGCTAAATGCGCGCAGAGACAGCTAACTCTGCGCAGAGATAGCTAAATGCGCGCAGAGATAGCTATCTCTGCGCAGAAATAGCTAAATGTGCGCAGATGTAGGTATCTATGCGCAGATATAGCTAAATGCGCGCAGAGATAGCTAAATACGTACAGAGATAGCTAAATGCGAGCAGAGATAGCTAAATGCGTACAGAGATAGCTATCTCTGCGCAGAGATAGCTAAATATGCGCAGAGATAGCAGCTTTTGTGCTAAATCTGTCAGATATAATATTTTTACGAACGGCGCCCCATAACCAACAGCAAACACGAGAGCAAGCAGTACTTCACCCGAAGGTGTTCGCATTGCTCATAGACGAAGCTTGTATACGCTGACAACTTACAATCCGTGTCTTCCGCTACCTTTGTTCAAAGCCAAAAGCAATGAAGAATTTCAGAGGTATGTCAACGAAAAATAGAACAACAAGGTTTTACCTTTGAAAACGTCGCAAAAAATGGCAGCCATGTGGCGCTGTTGCGGCAGCTTACAGTGGTTCTCAATGGATAAAATGACAGGAAGGCTGCAATGAAATGTACGAACAGAAGGGTTTGAACATCGAAAACCGAATTGCACGATCGCAACACTTCTTCAAAGGCTAGCTATACTTTTTTGAGTGAGATTTCATGTACAAAGGTGGAAACAGAAGAAGCCCCACAGGAATAAAGTGTAACGAATCGAGTACGCCGAACAAATGACGCAAAAGGTACAAAGATACAATGAAATGTCAATCAGCCTACTCTGATACGACGAAGGCGTGTTCTCGAATCGTCTTCAGGACGTCAGCAAACTTGATCTTGGACGTGAGAGTGTGGCCGTGATAGATATGAGGCATTCCATCCGGTCCGTCCCAACAATCGACTGCACAACCAAACCAAATGCCAAACGTAAGGAAACTTCAAAGAGATCGTGAGAGGGCGGCATTGACACATACTTTTATGGTTTACAAAACAGGAAACCACACACGCGTTTATACTCGGTTTCTGTTACTCCTGTCGGACTGCTGTTACTAGTGGTCTGCGGCTCCCA
>JGI24159J19872_10002701_pt1 | contig 21407 bp, 9 predicted proteins | sample Ectturendosymbi4_FD_19872 | JGI IMG/M metagenome (IMG submission 19872) | reverse complement strand
TAATATGTAAATCATCTGCCAGGACAAAGCGTGATTAGTGTTACTCTCAAAACACATCTAGAAATAAGATTGGGAATCTGTATATATAAAACGTCTCTTCTTCATCGACCCGATGACTATATTGGTTTCACACCAAGCTGTCCCCCCACATTTTGCAACAAAATTGCGCCCATGATAACAGGTAACTATTATTATGGACAACCGTACATCATTTGGGTGCACTAGACGAAAGCAAGTGAGATTAAACGAAATCTATTTTCCCACTGCTGCTGATCTGTATCTTATATCTTTCCATTTTTCAGACATAGATTTGCCAAGTGGACAGCTTGCTGCAGAATAATTTATTGTCCTCTGCGCGTATGACTCACGGTTCCCTTTCAAAACAGACCTGTTCATAGGAAACCCGCTCATAAGAGCAGATCCGTGCATAACAGACAACGTTCATAACGGATCTGCTAGGAACTTGTCTTTGTTTATACTAAATCGTCAAAAACCATGGGATTGCCAGAATCTCATGAAGAACCTTTGGTTCACTAGAGACTAAAAGAATATTCGATTGTCTACTGTACATGACGTGCAAAACTTATTACAGAGAATGCGTGTCTAAGCTTTCGTAAGTAGTTTTATCTGACTAGACCACATAACATAACTCCATTCATTACACATACGAGCAATCGGATTTTGATAAAATTCGGCAATATAAAAACATCGATCATACACAAAAGATAGGAGTATCGTTGAAATGAAAACAATGGACAACAGGACTTTATCTTCACTCCTAACTTATCACGAAACTCGTGACTCCAGAACATGATGTACAGTGTACATAATACGAAGTGATGCAACACTAAGAGCACTTTAAGCAGTCGATGAGAGAGGAAACGTTGGTGGAACGAAGGGAAACTGCTCTAGCATATGCATTCAAAGCTATTTGTTGGCCAGTTTTGACTTAATGGCCAGTTGTAAAACCAAACCACAGCATTATTTTTAACAAAAACGTAGGCCAAGTTTTATCACGTAACAAACTTATTGGAGCAATACATTCTTGAAAAGTCATTATGTCATGGACTTGCGTCGTCATTCACAACAATTCCTCGGAAAAAGTAGATTTATAAGCGAAAACATCATTAACGTTCTTGGGGATAGTAAACACAATCATGTTTGCTCGTTTTAATAGTTAAAAAGTGTTCTTGGACACGTTTTTGCGAGAACTTACAATTTAATTTTTTTTAATTGATGAGTGGGGTATCAAAACAAAGAAAAAGTCTATGCTTTGTGATTTAAGCAGAAGTGCACATAGAAAACTCTTTTGTTTGGTTGTTCACCATATACTATTACTCATTTACTAATTCTGCTTTTTTCAGTTGGTGCAACAAACACCCCGCATTCAGTACGACAAACACCGATAAAGTGCATCGAATATTAATATAAATATGATAAACCTTATCAACTGAATGTTTGCATAAAGATATTTGACTGCATTGAGGTGCTGTGAAACAAAAACCTCTTGCCTAGTACCTATGTTGTAAACCACTCTTTCGTAAAAGACAAGAACTTGCTTGCCAACTGGAGCAACGGGAAACTTGTACTCGCTTTGCAGCGATTATTGTCACGAGTGATTGCAGCTCCCATCTTTTCTTTCTGCCCGCATATTGCAGTGGTAAGGATTTGCATCAGTGGCGTAGCCAGCTCAAAATTTGAGGGAGGTAAAAATAATTGGGGGGGGACAAAATTTTGGATTTTATGCGAGCAACGGTATTTTGTTTCAGATAGCGCCTCTAAAAGCACAAAATGACTAGATATGCTAAAAATTTGCGGGGAACATGTCCCCTGGGCCTCCCCGGATACGCCTATGATTTGCATCATAAAAGGTACGATTGAAAACAAGCAGCAAGCAAAACTTTTCAAGCTGTAGTTCCTGCCTCTCAGCTTGTGATGATTGTTTTCCAATGTCGAATTCTCCGTCATAGAAATCCAGAGGCAAGAAGCAGTGTAGATTCATCGTGAGTCAAACTGCTAAAAGATTTATTTTTGACACAGAACATTTCAAGATTGGAAGGTCCAAACTCGCAATGGTTATCTTCTCCAAAGCAAAAGGTTTGCTTCTATACTAGATTTTTTGCAAAACTTGATCTGTCAACCAGTTAATGCCTTCCTTGAGACCATCACCAGATAGCGCATTGCTTTCGCATACGTGCCATGGTCTTCCAGGTCCTCTTGGCAGGACAGTCTTATGAACTGGACTTCCTCCTTTCACCCACTGGCCTTTATCCAATCCAAGGAGCTGTGCGCACTTTACAGCAGAAAAAGAGTTTCTCAGATCTGACTTGTTGGCGAAAAACAAAATTGGCATGTTCTTCTTCTGACGAATCTACGAAAAAGCGAAATGTTAACAATATTTCATTTTCTTCTTTGTATGTAAAACTCTGAAACCAGTTTGATTTTCTTCTTGCATTGCTTCCATCTAGGCCTTGGGTGCTGATCACACTAAAAATAATGTGACCGGAGTATATTGTTACTCATTTTTCATGTCAAAAAATCAAAGGAAACGTCAGTAACGTTGTACAACTTTATCTGAACCAGTGGCTTATCTAGGGTATGGCTACGGTACAACAACCTACAAACGGAAATATAAGCTAAGTGGGGGCCCGATTTTTTACATTTGACTTTCCAGGGGGCGATTCGCCACTCTGCCTCCGATCAGTTACGCCACTGGCTATCGCACGTTTAAAACGTGTTGTTGTTCTTGTACACGTAAATAATTCCACCATCCAAATTTAATGTGATTCATTTCAAAAGAGATTGTCGATTGTAGTTGCAAAATGTTGTGTGATTATTTTGGAAGATTTACACTTTTTAAACCAATACAATGTATATATGATGGAATTATAAAAATAAATGGGTATTAAAGTATGTTATGGTCCTTATAAATAATTTATAATTTTATTTGATGAAACGTTTAAAACAAAAATAAACAAGCATTTTCTGTTTTAAAACATTTGTTTTTTTCATGATTACCTTGCGCAAAAATTATACCTATATCCACTATTTAATTATCAAAAAGGGCGCACATTTAACTTCGCCATGGGCGCTGTTTTGCATGTATACGCCACTGATCTGAACATTATGTAGTAAAGGTGTGTATTTATTTTTGTTCAATATGTGCAGTATTATGTGAACAAAGGCAGTCAAGAGTTTTCAGTGTAGCTGGACGTGTCAAAGAACTTTGGCAGAACTAGCCACATCCTGTTGTTTAAAATACTAAATATGCGTAATACCTACGTGCATGGTGAGAATGAGTTGATGCAGGAACCAGACTATGTAAGCGAAGTCGATCGCTAGCCTCTTCAGTGTAACCGATGGGTTCGGTCAAGGGGGAGCATGAAGTTCACATTTTAGTGCCGTTTACATACGGCCCAGACGCGTAGGCTTCCAATGGCAACTGTGACTCCCAGCCAAGAGCGGCATGTTCTGGAGGGGGAAGCCGGGCGGCAAAATCTACTCACCTTATTTTACAACCCTTGCAGTCAGTCGCATTATCAGACTTCCAGGTTTCCCGTGAAATTTTAGCTAACTTTTCGTGGCCGGTAAACTTTGCTTGACCTGCGAATTTATGACTCGCAATGGCGAAGTGATGGTGAGGCCGATTTGGTTTCTTTCCATTGCTACACAAAATAAAGGGTTTTACGTGTCCTATAGATTTCCTTATTAGGTTTAATGCTCCTTCACATACCTTCTTAATGAGTTAGGTTCTAATTTCAAAGATGATAATGTTAGCCCTACTTGTCCTATCATAAACTGTTTTCTAAGTCCTTGGTTATGACCAGCACCTGAGCCTTTGAGTGCAGCAAAAAACGTGCAGCGTTATCAGTCTTCAATGACGAATCTTTCAGACTTTTAAATCCTTGATCAACATCACATTTCCAGTACAACGATTATTAAGACTATACGTTCAGCGCTTGTACCTGTATTACAGGTGGAAAGATAGGTTATGATGGAAGTCCATGCTCTCCACCAACCTCTCCAAGGCAGTTGGCAACTCCAGAGATAGACTGTAGCAGATTGAGAGAAATGGCGTCCCTAGTTGTGGTTGTCCTAACAACTGAGATGTCCCATTTTTTTAATTTAAGCAGATATCAACTAGTGTCCTGCTATTTTATAGTTACTAACAATGATCCCTAAAGGTTAGCATCTTGTTGCCCTTTTCAAAAATCAACATATGGCGTTGTTTCCTAATTTTTCTTAATTTATGTTAACATTAGCACTATATTCAATTCTTAGGGTAGGTTAGGGAATCCACAATCAGGTGGAAGGCCATTAGTTTGGGTCAATTTAGACAAAGGGTAGACATTTTACCAAAGTGCTAAATTGATTTAAAGTTTTGTTTTTGATTGTTTTAAGAACAATTTCCCAATAGAAGAATTCAGTTACAGGCTAGCAACTCATCTTTTGTTTTGTCCAGTGTACACTGAAATGAACAATAACAATATCATCAAATTGGCTTTGCTTGAACGTAGCAACCACTACTAAGTCTCAGTTTCAAAGAACTCATCAACGTTTACTAGAACCTTTCTGTTTCAAACTCAAAGTCCATTTTCGAGTTTTGCCAGAACTCTTTTTTGTTTGGACTGTTGCAGTTATCATCTGCAACATACCTGATGTCCCACGAATGCTATGCGTTGTAACTGAAAGTGACGAATAATTTGTTAGGATGTCATGTGTGCTATAGCTCTGCACTGTTGCTCGTTGCTTTGGTCATCCGGACCAGGTCACCGTGCGCCACTGCTAACGCTGGACAATGTGTTGCCAAATCGTCAGGCCAATAATATTTAGCTCGTGCCTAACTAAAAGCACATCAGGTTTAAAGTTTAATTCCACAGATCAGGATCTGTAAAGAAAATTGCACCGATAAAATTCGCGATGAGATGAAAATGCATCACTAGATACCATGGGGCACCCGCAGTCTGAGCTGAATGGGCATATCCCTCCCGGAAAATCAGAATTGCCTTAAATAGCTAGTCTAGACTCTAGAGCAGGGGTTCCCAACCTTTCTCTGACCAGGTACCCCAATTTCGACAGATGAGCATGTACCACTCAAAATTTTTTTTGACAAAAAGGCTGAATAAGATAACAAAAATCCACTGAATTTTTAATAGAACTTATAGTCTTATAAAGGTACAGTTTTTATGTTTCAAAGTTAATATATTTAACAATAACCATATAATGATTTTTGAAAATAATAGTCACTCATATATGTATAAATATGTGGAAATACCTAGCATATAAATATTATTTCCCTTCTATTTTTAACGTTAAATGTACCCCTTCAGATAGGCAAATGTACCTCTATGGGTACATGTAACCAGAACCGTCGCCAGAAAGTTTTCAATAGGGGGGTAACACAGGTTGGGAACCCTTGCTCTAGAGACTCTAGATCAGTGGTTTCCAACCTTTTGAGTGTTATGGATCCTTTTGACAATTTTGCTGAAAGCAGTGGACCCCTTTAATAAAACCAGTTATTACTGTTACCTACAAGTGGTCTTTACCAGAAAAGGCTATCATCCACTTTGCACGCAAAAAAATCATGAACGTTTCATGCAACTTATCACGTAACAAATTGACATTGCATAACAGTCAAACTGATTAACGAATGGAATTGTACGTAACAAGTGCTGCTAAAGGCAGCATAATTCCATGTAAAGGCGGCATTAGGTGAGAAAAATGTGGAAAAGTCTGTTCACCAGACATTGAAATACAGTATTCAATAACGTTCAACAACAGTGTTGCCAGATAGTGAAATGCGCCACCAGATTTTGAAAATCTGGTGAAACTTGAAACGACTTGGTAACAAAACAGAAGCCTGAAATGAAAATCTGGTAAAATTTTAGTATCTTCAGTGCATGAAAATCAAATTTCTTCCCGACGCAATCCAGCCAATTTTTTCTTTTCTTACATTGAAATTTGACAACATTGTCTCTATAGCTCGCCTTCTCAGGCATCACTACAGATTGATTAGCCCAGCCAGCCTGCAGGGTATGGTCAACTCGAAGTTTTTTGTTAATGTGAGAGTTACGGTTGACAGGTGAGTTTAGGACTCCAGAAGGGTTAGAAAAAAGCTTTAAAACAAGGTTAGATTTGAAATTTGTTTTTTTTTCTGTGGGCGAAAATAGAAGCTGATCAGACCAGTAATTTTTTTTAGTCTCACTCCTGTTAATTGTTGCATAGGCCATGCTGATTATAGTTCAGTTGATCATGGTGATCAGTTCCAGCTGCAGCTGACTGTTCCCACATCTTAATACTTTTCATTTTTGACTGCGTAGAACTTTTTGTGGAAACATTTACCTTTCAGTTTTGGGCTTTTTTCGTTTTGCCATCTTTCTGTTTTACCCCTCAGGGTCCATGGACGCCAGTTGGGAAACACTTGTCTAGATAGCCAATAAATTTCTTATTAAGAGCTCTCATGGTCATTTCGAAGTGGCCGAGTAGGGCTTACCTAAGTTTAATTAATGAAGCGATGAGTGAGTGCTAATTTCCAATTTTGATCAAGTTTGTTAGTACCATTTGAGTTTATCCTCTCCCCTGGGAAAATCTTGCTCGCGACCATGCGTCGCAAGTAGTGTTTCCATTTCGGGGCAAAATTAAAAAACCCGGGTTTCGGGTAACTGAGAAAAAAAACCGGGAAAACCCGTTTTTTTGGGTTTTGAAATGAATGCGATTTTGAGAGATAAAAACTCAGTATCATTGTGAAATTACTACTGTTGTTCCCTGGGCAATTATTAGCGAATTATTAATTAAGTTAAGCACAGTTCTTCAATGACGTTTACAATACCGACTCATGACAATCAAAGGAAACTTTCATGATTTAGTCTTTTTCTGAGTTTTTTGACAAATAGTCCCGAGGCTGAAAAAGCCTTCTCTGGTTCCACCAGTCCCGTCGTCACGGGGGGGCTTTGGTGGACTTAGCCCCCCCAAATTGAAACGTGAAACACTATAAATAAGTGGAGTTTTGGTTAATTTTATAATGTCAAGCCCCCCGCACAAACGAACCCCCCCGCAAAACTGCAAAGCCCCCCTATTGAAAACTTTCTGGCGACGGTTCTGGGTTCCACTGATTTGGGCTTGATTGTAATTAGGCACGGAACAGTTTTTCAAGGTTATTTGACCTCTTCTTTTTAGCCTCAAAAAGACTCATTTCCTTTATCACAATGTGTGATCGAATCTCTTCCTGTGCCGGAATAGTTTTGTGGTCTTCACTCTCATGGGTTACATGGATTCTGTGCTTTGATTTCAAATGGTTGATCAACCTTTCGGTGCTTGAACCACCTCTTTTGTGATTACTATCCGTTTAAAGAGGTCACCTGAACGAAAATATAAACGGACCAACAACGAACGTACGGTGGTCAGCAAGCAAAACCCGCAACCACGTGCCTCATGATAATAGTTGAAAGTTCAAACGTGCTAATTTGCCCGTTACACGCCCCAATCTGCAATTTCAGTGTTATCAGAATTACTAGTATTTGATTGCAACAGCAATTCCAGGTTTTTTTAATATCCGGGTTTGGTGGTTGAAAAAAAACGGGTTTCGGGTAGTAGAAATAGCCAAAAAAAACGGGTTTCGAGTTCGAGAAAACCCGGGTTGGAAACACTAGTCGCAAGCTGTTACAGCAAACTAATTCTAGCGAACATTAGGCAAAACTTTTTGAAGTAAAAGCTGCTCATCTACACTGTTGTTGGGTGATGACACTAATGCTTTAAACCTTGATTATCTCTCTGCAACAAGTATAAAATCTATATTGACGTAGCTTCCAAGAATGTGTTGTTATATTTGCTGAAAACAATGCTTTTTTGTAGCTAGCTGTTGGGCGCATTAACTGGTCAATATGAAAAATATGCTACATCGCCATCTACAATGCTACTAGAGTAGTCGGAGTATACCTGGTCATGCTGAAGCAACTGTTCAAGCTCTTCTCGGGCAACTGGCATTCGAAGCTTGTCCGTGCTATCCAGGACAAAAATGATTGCATCGCAGTTTGCGTAATAGTTTTCCCAAAGATTCCGATAACGACTCTGAAACATTTGCGATCCGTCACAGTTGTCAATGTGAGAAAACAAACCTCAACTGTAAGTAAAAATCTGATCCTTTGAAAATACATATGGGATGGTCCGGATTTCCGGAGTAATTTGGTGAGCAAATTACAAATCCATGTAAGTTCAAGTGAAACTTTTCGGTGCCAACCTTTTTCTTGCTCTTAAATTTCGAAACGTTACTCACCTGCCCAGACATGTCAAACACTGTCAGAGACAATCGCTCCAGTCGCAGCTTTTCTACCCCGAAGCCTACAGTCGGTGCTATTTCCTGGACTTGCTTATCCCAAGGCCGCAGATGATTGATGATAGTCGACTTGCCGCTGTTGTCTAGTCCAATCAACAAAATATTAGCTTCTCTCCGTTTTCCCTGCCGTCAGAAAAATAGTTAACAATTTTTTATCTTTTTATCTTTTTGAAAGATCTTATTAAGCTATACATGGTTGTAACCATTGTAGATTGCATTTTAGCATGCAGATAAATCACATAACTTAAAGTAGCTGTTCTTGCAGAAAGTGAAACAATTGCGATTGCGAGCAGAGCTTATATACAAACCTAAATTTGTCTTCAATGATTGTGACTTGCCCGACCACAAGCAAAAAACGAAAAGTAAAATAATCCATTTTGAAAGCTACAAATATTGAATCATTGACGCATTTTTCTTTCCACTTGTGTTATTTGTTCTCATTTTTAAACAATGGTGAATCTACGATTATAGCTAGTAGCCTTAGGCCAGGGGTGGCCAAACTTTTTGACCCGAGAGTCGAATTCGCGAGTGCCTGGCCACTGGAGGGCCGGATACAGTGCGATTTACTGTACGTGACAAGCAGCAACCAATGCTGTTGTACTGCTGTCCACAGTTGGATATGTGGTGCTTGAAGAAATGTGCAAGGTATTTGGCGGGGTGGATTAAACTGATCGGCGGACCGGATGCGGTCCGCAGGCCGTAGTTTGGCCAACACTGCTTTAGGCAAAGCGACTGAAGCTTTGCATCAATCTGTGTCGCGTCAGCACTGAAATACGTATTTACATGCATTTTAAATTCTGGTACTACACCCACCAAGTGTTTTTCAGATTAACGTTCCGTCCAATTGCACCAAAGCTGTAACTGCGCCCAAGTTTCCAAAAAAACTATTCCACTTATAAGTCAGAGTGAAGCAAATCGATATATGAAAAACTTGTGGCATTAAAAACACGATTGTCTATTGCAGTGGTTTTCAACCGGGGGTCGCGACCTCCAGAGGAATCGTGAACCATTTTTGGAGGGATCGCGAGTAGATATTTTATGTACAAAGCTCTATTACATTTGCTTTATTCAAGTTTTAGATAGGGACTGATGTTTGTCGCGGAGACATTTCGGTCATTAGTCCCATGATAGCATTAAAACTCACCGCAACAGTATCCACTACTCTACATTTTCGGACATTACGACCGATAGTTTTTTCCTTTTTTTTAATTCGGTCTATGACCGAAAAATGACCAAAAAAGCCTAGGATGGGGGTCGTTGGGTTATAGTGGGTCGCTAAAATGGGTCGCGGTACAAAAAAGGTTGAAAACCACTGGTCTATTGACATATAGAGATGGGCAACGTCATTGGATGTTTGTATATATAATGGTGCATTGGGGCAGCAATAAACATTCAAATAAATTTAGCAATCGTCCTCTCTATAATTTTCAGTAAAAGACTAAACTTAGGTTGGAAAGCAATCGACTCAATGAGGAACAAGTAAGATTTCTTTGTCAGCGCGTCGTGTGATGGTTTTCTTCCGTTACCCAGCAGACTCATGCAAATCACGCGAAGTGTTAGCTTTTCCATGCAGAGGGTGTGCAAGCAAAATTCTAGAACTTTGTGCACCTCCTTTGGCGGCGCTAACTTCAACATTAGAATGGTCGTCCTTACAAATTCGGAAGCTTGTCCATGGTACATTTTTTTCTGTCCCACCCCACAAGATTCCCAAGGAACTAGTAAGAGGAAGTACAATATATCTTGAAAAAGTCTAATGTCTAGCCTCTACCCAGCCGTGGCTAATGTACTCCAAACTCCTCAATCAGGGGGTAAATGAACCTTGGGTGACCTTTTTAGTTTTCACCAAAAGAAGAGCACGATAACATTATGTTTTAGTGGATTCGCATCATCTTCTTCGTGGTTTGAGTCAGTCTCGCCTCATTACGACATGGAGATGGAACGGAGTCTCTACGTCTAATACTGTACTTACCGAGCTGTGAGCATATGACAATGGTATTCAGCTTCAGAAATGCCGGTTTTGTGATGTTAAAATTACTTAAGATGGGACACGGGACAACTTCAAGTCCACTGTCACATCCCACGGGAAAATTCCATGGGAATCCAATGGAAAAGCCATTCTTATGGACAAGCCTGCGCATTCGACAATAGCTAAAGTTCGCCAAGGTTTTGAGGTCTATGCAAGTACTTTGATTTTGATGGCACAATTGTACTTAAATTTTTATTTTATGTAGTTGTCCACGATACGTTTAATTTTCATCTTTTCAACAAAATGGACGAGTGGCCGGTATTTTCACCATCGTTCGCCGGAGTGTGGATTTGGACAACTCTTGGTCTCCATTGCAAATTTCCGCGCGAAAATCGGCTGTAGCATGTCCGCTAGTAGTAGCACGTGACCTGCTGTGATCACGCTGCATGGGATGATCCGAGAACATAAGAAAGCACACAAATGTTTTGACTGATCCTTAATGGACTCACGTCTCATTGCACGCGAGGAAAACACTTTTTCTAATGCACTTGGAAAAGATGTAGTTGTGCAAGAAAAGCAGACTTTGCTATTCATTTCAACCAAGCAATTTGCTGGAGCGATAGCATGAAAGCCCGGTCTTTGACAGAGGAAGTTATTGCACGTCTTTTCTCGAATGATTCGTTTAGCAATGATTCTTTATCTGATAGTGCTGAGAGCAACACCGAAGCTGTAGCTTGTGCAGTAGCTGCGGAAAGTTCCAACAACAGCGATGAAGATACAGTAATTTAAAATAGTTCCGACACAAGTTTTGCAATCGTAGTTAGGAATAGAACGGAATTTTCTTCACTTAGTATTGGTCATAGTAGACGACGTGCAAGACAGTCTAATGTTTTCAAGCAACAGCAGGATTGCAAAGCATTGTGAGAACCCAAGCTTCTCAGTCTCCCGTACATGGCCTTGATGTTCACAAGTACAGTATATTGTGACTGAAACAAAAAAAAAACGATATCCAAGCTGGGAGCTAAGCGCAGATATGTTTGAAGCTTTTGTAGCCTTACATGACAGAGGATTATACGGAAAAGCTTACTTCAGACTTCTTGTGACATGAGATTTGTGGACCAAGAGTCTTTCAGCAAATTATGTCTCGCAAAACGTTCAAGTCTATGCTGCGATTTCCCCCATCCGACAAAAAATCAACACGCAGAGGAAAATTTAATACCGACAGATTTACACATATAGAGGGCTGTTTGGAAAGCTAACTGTGCAACAAAATGCACTCCTAGTTAGAGCTTGACCGTCGACAAGCAGTTGATGCCATTGAAAAACCGGCGCCCTGTCATTGTTTACATTCCCAACAAACCGGACAAATTCGGTATGAAATTTGTTGTTTTAGGTGAAATTGAAAACAAATATGTTGTGAGCGTTCTAGCCTACAGAGGAGCACAAGAGAAAAATGCAAGGGTTCCTCTAGCTAGCTGAACATGTAGCAGCGCGCTTCTTCTTGCACCTGTGAAGTCAGTGGGGTACTACATAATGACTGACAATTGTTGTGGATGCACCACGTTTTACAAAAAAGTAAAATGTTGTTTTGCTTGAAAAGTTTTCTTTTCTTTAAATAAAAACTTAAATAAAGGCAATATTTGGTGTTTATTTCAAAACGTTCAAAAAATGATAAAAAATCTTTGCTCACAGTAAATTTATAGTTAGTAAACCAAATGGCGTAAACCCAATAAAACTACTCGAGTTTCAAATCTCGATGTTAAAGTTACTAAAGTTTCAATCTTTCACTAATCGGTTCTATTTGACTGTCAGCCATTATTTGCAATTACAACCCTAACTTAATAAATATAATTAACGTTTACGTTTTACTAAGTTAGCTACAGTGTCACATTGTTTCAGGACATACAATCTGTGTAATGTATAAAGCTTAATTTGTATCAGTCTGTCATACTCGGCGATAAACTTCCTAACGTCACACCTAAACTTCAATGTAATCAACCGTTCGGAACCATCTACCGCACTGACCGTATTCTTCACTAAAACATACCTGCCGCATTTGCTCGCACATCAGCCGCATCCGGTAACTACCTGAACAATTCGTGTCACAACCGTTTGTGTAAGTTCTGCTCCTCGGAAACACGCTTGGTCGTTTGCAATAGCACATACACAAGCGAATACAACTGCGCGATGGGTGTTCGCTTGGGTATGCCATATGCATGCTCTTGCATAGTTATTCATTATCGCTCAGAGAACCAACTGGGCGATGTCGATTGAGCAATGACGCGTAAAGCGGTTGTAATTACGGATAACTGTGTAAACACTAAGCAACGCGAACTGTTCCTTAAAAGAAAACGTTCTTCTTACGATGCTGAGTCTATAAGCTGAAACTAGCTAATTTTATAGCAACTAGCAATCAGTGGAAATTGTGGTGCACACCAAGAAATCTCTGTTTCAATAAATGTTCCCAAAGAAATTGTACCATTTCAACAGGAATTCCGAACTTAGGAGTGTGGTGTAAAAAAATGATTCAATTAGATTTCCGGAGTCGGATGAAAAATCCGACTCCGATTCCCAGTGTTCTTCGGAATCCGACTCCACCCAAAAACCTCCGACTCCTTGCGACTCCGACTCCGCAACCCTGTTTACTGTGGTCTAACCGCTAAACAAATATCACAGGTTATTGCCAGCATATCGATGACTCTTCTTATAGAATTACATTTACAATGGTGCTAAGCCAATGGTTTTCAAACTTTTTTGGTCAATGGCTCACATGTTTACTTAAACACACTTTGCAGCCCACCGTGTATTGTAAAGTTATATCAAATTTGACAACGATTATGTGGAATCAAGCGATTTTTGAACTTTCAAAATACTGTATAAGATAAATGGCTGCATTTCATTAAAATACAATGAATCAGAGCAAAACAAAAACATGAAAAGGTTTACGTTTGCTGCATGGTGCTTAGTCTGTTTAAAATATCTCTGTGTCCAGATGAAAATGTTTTTGTTGCCCAGAGTTTGGTAACCAGTGTGCTAAGCGATACTTTCTTTATGTTGTTACTTGTAACTATTCAAAGCTTATTCACGAAAATCAGCATATACTATAGACATAGCAAGATTTTGATTACGTTGCTGTTTTGGCAACGTAACCATAGTTTGCATAAACTGGCAATTCAGAACAGTTTCGTGTTATATCCAAACTAGATGCACTGCACTCAGGCACGTAGCCAGGGAGCAATGGGGTAATTGCAACCCAATTCCAAAAAATTGCACCAAAAATTTTCAGGCAAAGCAAACCTTTGTAACGGCCAAATGTATAAGTCAAAGAAATACTTCCGTACAGATCAATGAAACTGCTTTAGGGAACTTATAGGATCCTATTTCAGCTTTTAGCCGAACCTGTTCAATGCAGTATGGTTTGCCAATGGTCCATGATTAATCAAACGTTGTGTATAGTTTACAAGTGTTTGGGAATTAATAATGACATATTATTCATTTATTGTGGACTCGTTGTCCACATCACAGCCACAATCGAATAACACGAGCACAAAAATGATTAGCCATAGCGCATTACAGAATACGTGTTTGCACACAACCAACACTGATAGGAACAAAACACTTTAACAGCGCCCCAACCGTAACGTCATTCAACCATCTTGATACAGATCAAGGTTTCAAATTCTTTGCAACGCATTTATCATGTGATCGACAGCCAATAAATTTTCCTGAATTTTGAAGCAGGATTTGACGGTTAACGTTTTACCAGTTATAAGTCTTACTTTTTATATGCTTGGTTTGCACACGTTCTCTGCATACTGGAGGTGATAGAGGAATAACAAGAAAATAAAGAAATCNTAGGTTTTCGTTGTTATGCAAAAACAATACTGATGAGACGCGTACACTTGTACAAATGCATCAACAACTATATCAGTTGGTCACAATCATCCAGGAGCGTTAAATAATTGAAGTAAAATGAAAATTTGTAAAAAGTATCAGACATTTGAAGAGATCGGATAAAAAAGTTAGATGAAGATACACAACGTTGTAAAAAGCTATACAGATTACTTCTCAATAAGGCATCAGAAATCTTCACACGATGGGTAACTTGGTGTAGCCGAACACTTACATATCTGGGTTTGTATTCATACCATGGCTGACCTTTACCTGAGAATTAAGTTTGCTGTGGAAATTGGTGATTATGAAATGCAAACTTGTATCTAACAACTTGTAGTCACCAGTTTGCCCACCTCTGCCATAGACCAAGCGCGCAAAGCAAATCTGCGAGTTCCTTCCAGTGTGAAAACGCGCCAACATCCCTTCGTAAGTGAGTTCACGATGGGAAGTCATGCGCGACGAAACGCTCACGCGTCAATCCAACGCGAATCCGACACAGTGCAGTGTAAAAAGGGTAGTTGTTTACTGTTCACATTTGGTGGCAGAGTTGAAAGACTTTTGAATTTAAAGAGAATGAAATTACAATATTGCATAGTTTACTCACCACCAGCCAGCTGATCAACTGGTTCATCAGACCCATCATGCATTTTCAAAAAAGCTTTTATTAAAGCAAGCTATATTTTACTAAAAGTTTTGGAACACATTCACTACTTTCACTTTGTTTACGGTTGAAAAAAACCTGCAATTAGACCAGTGTAACTCTTTCATAAATTTAAGATATTATTCTGCATTATAAAAAGCCGGAGTGGAACATCCAGCCTGAAATTCTCTTTGTGTACTTATAACTGCTTTTTGGAGCTTGCTTTACACAGCTAGTAATAATGTTGGAACTACTGTACAATTCAGCTGCGAGGTCTAAGACTACGCTTTTCTTAATTTGGGAATTGTTTCGGCATTTTCATCTTCACATTTTCCGACTGACCCCAGATAAGCATATTTAGTCAATTTGTGTTTAAAGTGTTTCAATAGTGTTGGGAAATTATCTTCAAATAATGAGTCTAAGCTAACTGGCTCTTATTTATTTGGGTTTTTCCCAAGAGTTTGCCCTCCCATTGCCATGAATCTGTTAAAAATAAAACTGGGTGAAAGAAAAACCAAACATGAATGGAATGAATTGATAGCGCCTGGTTCATTGTCAAAAACCTGGGGCTTGTCAAAAAAACCATGCTTATACGGAAAGTGGAATCAAGGTTATCGCTGTAAGCGAAGTTGGGACGAGTTTGTGAAATTTTGTGTCGCTACGTATTGTAACAAACATTAGTGCAAAGCAAACAAGAATTTTTCATTTGCCTATTTTTCGGGCTGCAGAAACGAGATTATCAACTGAACGTAACTTTTCAGGGGTTCTCCATTACATTTTCTGAAGTTCAATCTTACATTTTCTTCAGGAATGATCAGTATATGTCCAGTGAAGTTTTCTGGTTGATAGTTTTCAGGTCCTGTTTTCTATAAAAAATCACAGTATTCTGAGATGTAGACCTCGATTTTTTGATAACGTCTTTCAGCTTTGGGGTGTCTATGCGAACATAACCAAAGGTTCTTAAAAAGCCACTGTGAACGACCATGGCAACTTGTTCTTATTCACAGACTTAATTGACTTTGATCTGCTTGCTATTAGCTGCGTTACAAAATGGAGTTTTTCCACGTCTGAAATCTACAAACCAATGATCTAGCTAAATGATCCTTTCATTTGCTTCCGACATAGTTTTCTGCTATAATCAGAAAGCTACAATCGAGTGCTATTCAGTTGATTTATGTCTCATCCACTCTTTGAAAACTGCCTCTTTTGTTCGCCCCGAACCTTTCTTGAGCAGAGTTGCGCGAGCGGTTGTGTTGAAATGACACCAATGCGCCAAAGTGCCTTTCGTTTGGTCAGTGTTTTTGTAACTGTAAAGCTCGCTTTGGCTAAGGTACCCTTACACAAACGTGATGGTAGAAAGTCGAAGCACAGCGCGCTTGCGCATACGCCATAGAGAGACAAATGAAAGGATCTTTGTAAATCTAGGGCTTATCTTACAACACTGATCTACACTACGTCTCACTATTGTTTGTGACCAAACACAAAGGATAGGTTGCTTTGGGACAGCTTGATTTCTCTTCTTTGCGATTGGTAAACTTTTCTTGCTTTGAAAACTAGTATCTGCAGATTCGAATAAAATGGATTCATTAGCTTAATCAAACATTTGTCACCAAACTGTGAAACCACGTCATGGTCAGATGGTGTTGCGCAAGGAGACTATTCGCTCCGCGCCGCACTTTTCCAACACCAAAATACCTTGGTATTGAAAACTTTCTCCTAACTTTTTTTGCGAAACAATACGAAGCTTTTCAGCAGCCCCATAGTAAGCAAAAATTTGCTGGACGGCAAAGATTTCATTTTAAGCCATGATTTCCTGCTAATAACGTGAAATCTCACAAATTCTTTACTTGCATATTAAACGCAACTTTATTTGAAATACTTTATGTTCGGTTGCGCACCGGCGTTAAGGAGAAATTTGTTTCTTGTATCATGAGTATGACAAACTAGTTTGCATTGTTCAACATACAGTTTGAGTGGAGTCATGAGGCGCAGAGGGAACACTTATGTTGAACGTAACGTTTGGAAGGCCGAAATGCTATTTCTAAGGGACGAAAAAACACTACGATGAAGGATGCAGCACTTTACTTCAGAGTCCGGGACGCTCATATTTTCTACGAAACTTAAGTTGTCGGAACGATCAAATAATATAAACAACTTATTAACGCACGTTTTCGGAGGTTTGGGGAAATCTATGAAGATATCAAGCTTTTTGCAGCAATTTGCCCAATTTTTTAACCGCACGAAATTACTTCGATGAGGGATAGGTCTTGTCGCCTGGTGCCGGATAGGTATTGCTCGAGGATACAACCAGAGGCGCGAGTCGCAGATGCAACATTTGGGTAATGGCAAAAATGGTGTGGCTGGGTGAGCCAAAGTATGTTTCCCCCCCCCCAGACACAGCTGACACTCGTGACGCCAATATACAACTTGTGCAGACAGATAATATTCGTAATTCACAGCACCTTGAGTGAAGAAATCTTCGTTGAGCGGTATCGCGAACCTGGCTCTTTCAGCTCGCCATCGGCCAGCAAGCGGCAGAGTTGCGGCCAGTTGATCTGCAGCCAATTGTCGTTCAATAAATAAACTCCAATCACTCATTTTGAATGAAAGCCACTGATAACATACTGTAGTTTTGACCTAAATGTGTTTCTAGAAGCTGTGAACATTTTTTGAAAGGACTGTTTTCGTAAATCTTAACTTAATAAAACGTGGTTCAGCAAATTGAAGAAGATATAAAGCAATTTTATTACAGCGTGAATGTTGTCTCCGCTAAACAAGTCGTTGCACAAATACAGAATCACAGTCGGAATAAAGTGCAATTCTTGAATTATTTACAACTGTCATACTCATCAAGTTAATTTAATTGCTCCCAACGTCCTTGTTTAGTGAGACTTGAAAAGGTCTCAGATAAAAATGTTTGAAGTAGCAGAAAAAATAACAGATGGGAGTGATTTTACCTCAGTAATTTTGGACTTTGATCTTTACGGGACAACATTTTTAACTCTAAAATTATTTGACAACGCTGGGAAAATGTTTCGATAAAAGTGATAAGGGCATGCTGACGTTTTACATGCCATCCATGGCAAGTTAGTAGATTGTAGGTTAATGCAAATACGATAGTGAAGTGATATGCGGGATACCGCGGTTATAGACTATTGACTGAAGTATTGAACATTGTGCATTACGAATGCAAAACGCTACGAAAAAAAAAACTAGTGGAAAAAACAAACCAAAAAAAGATTAACAATGATGATCGTGATCTGCGAAATTTTCAGTGCATAGTATAGTTTATCAACCATGTTGTTTATTTGTTCAGGTATCTGACTTCCACAGCATGGCAGCTCGACCTTCACTTCCTGCCCTGGAATTCCTGACCGCATGTTTTCTATGTGGTCGGGGTGCTAAATAAACTGAACTGAACCACAGCTGGAGTCAGGCGTCGCCACTCAGGACCACAGTAGTCCTTGGAATAATGATGTCTGAACAGTACTGTGGTTTCTACAAAACTACGAATTGCTGGCCAACTGTTACAAGTGTACGTCGCACTCATTGGACTTCCCAATTTGATTATAAATTAGTGGGATGTTAAAGTTACGCCGGTGTTTGGGACTGCTCAGTGTTACCGCTGTATGTTTGTATGTATTGGGTGCGTAAAATTTTTTAAGAAATATTCGTAATGTGAGAAGTGTTCTTGCTAAATTGATTTTTTGCTTCCCACACCTACGTAACCAGGACAGAATGCAAGGGGTGATGGGGAATGCGAGCTGTGTGATTCAACGTTTTTGTGAACTCCAGCTGACAACTTTGATAAATCCAATTTCTAAATGTATTAAATACCCCGTGAGCCACTTTTTGCACAGAATTGTGCCATGATAACTCGCCAGCCGATTGAGCTAGAGAGCTGTTCAAACCTGTAAAGATGCAGAAAGTCTTGTAGCTTCGATTTAAAAAAATTGGGAAATTTTCGATTTGCGTTTTTTTGGGTGTACCCATCTACAAATGGAATTTCTGCATACCTAATCGTCTGGTAAGCGGTGACTGTTGCCTTGTGGCTTCTGTCAGTGATGCCACTTAGCTCAGTCTTTTCACAATCAAAATTTTCAGGCTTAACATCAAATTTTAATTGATGAAATTAATGTCAAAAGTTTCACTCTAAGAGTTATGCTTGGCTGAGGACACGAAAATATATTCGAGATTAAACAGAAATAAAAATGTACAAGGCTGAATTAGCAAAAAATTCACTAAGTTTCACCTGTATTAACACGAAAATGATCTCCAGCAAAACTACGTGTTACATACCTGTAAAACAAATGTTTTTCACGTGGATGAAAACTTTTCTGCATTGTGGGTTTGGTTAAACTCAAGTAAATCAGATGAGTTAGGAACCAATGTATTCAGCACAGGCACAAATTCGGATAGTGTAAGAGTCACGGAATAAATATCTTGTGCATTGGTTGGTCACCACTGTCGAGACATTACACGCAATGAGGCAAAATGTCTTTAAATCCTGGACAAGTCACGAAATTTTGAGCTATAGTCTATTAGGTCAGCACTGTAGGTAACACTTCTCCAACGTTTTGATCGAAATCTTGTGTACTAATGGTTGAAGTTTGTCTTTTGCAAAACTGACCATCCTAAAACTAAGTCTCCACAATAGTACTGCTTTTCGTCTTCGGCAAAAACTTTGCAGAGATTTTTTTTCTCCAGCACAAATTTGAAACCATCTAAGCTGAGAAAACACTTGGACAACCGACATGGCGGGGCCAAAATTGTAGGCCATGATGAAAAGTTTTGCGCGCTAAAAAGCCCGTTTTGATTCTCGAACAACCCTTCCAAAATTAAGTTTTGTATCTGTTGATAACTTACTCAGAATGAAAACGTCTCTGGGTCAGCTATATTTAATGTATTATGATCACAAAAATTGGTTTGATATTTCTGAAAAATTGAAATCTCTTTCGCCTTATTCATTTGGAAAACAATATAAAACATCCTATTATCTTGACAAAAATTCTGTTGAATTTCGTTTCATATGCTTGTCACTTTTCTGTAACATGGTTTTGATGTCCTCTTTTCCCTTATACCTTTACTGTTGCTCACACCTCTGTACACAGGCTTTACTCCCTGTGCTTTTTTTGTTTACTTATTTTATTTATCGCTGATTCAATGCATTTTGTTACTTTTTTACAACATCTGAAGCGTCTTCAACTAAAAACTTATTTATGTTAGCAAGAGGGTTGGCTGAGAGCGTGACCTATATGCTCTTTCGCCAACCCTTTGCTATTCAAACATGTTACAACGCAATCATCAGGTTGCTAAACCTGAAGTTTCTGATGTTTTTATATTTTCATCAACGTGAATTTACTTTCAGCTTTTTGATGTTGTTGATTTTTCCTCTTGCTGCATTCGTGTCACCTCTTAAGTTAATCACAAAAATGCATGAATAAACCAGTACCATTACAAACGAACTACGTTTGTCAATCAGATACGTTTGGAGATTTTGTAAAAAGGAGTCTGACTCGAGTCGAGTCATTCGACTCAGTCGAAAACACACTTAGTCGAATCTTCACAACATCGTTTCTCAGCGTGACTCGAGTCGAGTCATTAAAAACAGTGGCTTTAGTCTAGGGTCGTCGTCAGCGGTGGGCCAGTGGTGCCAGGCCCCGTTTAAAATCTGTGCCCCCATTTCATGTTTAGCCCCCCGATGTTGCATACATCCAATAGTGTATTTAAAAAATGTGCCTCCCTTTGTGGTTTTTGGCCACCCCCTGTTGCGAAATCCTGGCAACGGGCCTGCTTTAGTCGGATCGAGTCGAGTCATTGACTCAAGTCACGCCATCACTGTGGTTATTGCGACGGTTTGGAGATGGCGCCATATGCAAATAATATGGTCACCGCTAGATGGCGCCCATAAGTAACAGTCACTGTGATATTAGTCACCACAAGCGAATGATCGAAATTTACTTATTCCTATATGATAATAGTTCAACCTAGTCTTAGAAGAGTGATGTCGTCGGGTGATCTCACTTGTTGCTGGTTACTTTCCTCTTAGTTTAATGCCCCCGAACTACCATCTTTCTCTTATGCTTGCCTCAGTGGTTCAAGGCGATGGGGATACCTGCAACAGCATCACTGCACTCTCCGAATGGTGAGTCGAGAAAGGAGATTGTTTTATTACAACCTCTCCGGTGGCGTTGCGTTGATTGTGTGATTCATCACGAACGGGATGTGCGCGAAGAACAACAATATATATAGCCAGGCGCGCAACCAGGGGGGGCATTTTCCCCCCGAAATTTTCAAAACATGGCATAGCAATTCTGACATTTGCAGAAACTTTCAAATAATAACGTTGAAATTTTTTATTCTAATCATTTTTAAGATTAGTTTTACTTGAATTTTTTTGTCTTACTGGTTAATTATCTTCTTACAAGATATATCATGAGACAGGTCATCTGATTGAAAATTTCGTAAATGATCGGTATTTAACCACAAATATGCTGAAACTGGGAGATCGTCTAAAATGTTGGTAGCGTATATCTAAGGACTTTTCTATCCTTTTTTCGTGTACCACTTGAAAA
>JGI24159J19872_10002700_pt1 | contig 21408 bp, 7 predicted proteins | sample Ectturendosymbi4_FD_19872 | JGI IMG/M metagenome (IMG submission 19872) | reverse complement strand
CCCTTCTACGTGGGAGTGCGAGCAAGGATTTTCAGCCCTGATGACTATNAAGTCGAAGAAACGAAACCGACTTGTTGCGCCCATGCATGACTTTCGATGCGCTGTGAGCAAATGTATGCCANGCATCGACCAGCTNGTGGAAAATAAACAAATGCAGCCATCGCATTAAATAAATAAATTCCATGCATCCCATCAACCCTGGCTGATGCTACCTAGTTNAATAGAATTTGTTATTACACCTCGCATAGGTCAAATACGTGATTATGACGTCATAAAAGGTGGGGAAATTTTTTGACCGCCTTCAGCGCGCGTAACTTATGTAGGTGGTACGCGAGCACAGCATAAAACCTCGAAATGGTACGGAGGTGAAAAAGGTTGGGAAACACTGGGCTAGAGAGTCAGTGAAGACATCATTGGATTGGGAAGACAGCGGTCGATTAGATGAATTTCAAAAAGGCACCTCAACATTTGAAGACTTGGAAACATGTTAATTTTTCATTTTCCGAAAGCGATATTTTGGCAATTTCCTGAAAATTTCAAAAAATTTCTTTTACGCTTCCCTGTGAGCCTTTTCGAAATGTTTTTTTGGTTTGGGCTGAGTCTGAAGACCCGAACTAACAGAAACGTCAGCGAAAGTGAGTCATCACTGTTTTGAAGGGGAAATGTTTGGGTGAAAAGATTGGGCGGGTCAAAGGATTTTTAGATGTCATCGGAGCCTGAGAAAAAGGTACAAGGAGAAATTTCTTTTTTCAACTTTCAAAGATGAACTAGGCAAAAATCCTCATCTTCAAAGCCTTATCATTGGGATTCTTGCGTTAGTGGTTGGAATGCTTTGGCCTGAAGACAAGGCAATTAAAAATGCTCCTGGGGAATTAATTAATTAATTTGCGATTGAAAACATACGCATATTTTCCTCCTCATGATATTTTCACTTGAACTTGGGTGGGATGCTGTAAGACAACAAGGGAAACCTGTTTTGCAACTTGCATACGTTTCGTGTGCTTTGATTGGGTACATTTGCATTCAAAGACCCAAAAATGGTAAAAAGCACCCAAAAACGTTAGGTTTTGTACCGTTTTGCAGCGCTAAAACAAATTGCATTTATTGCCAATTATTTTCGCAAAGTTACGGTCATTTTTGACATTTTTATGTAGACAAAATATTTCCAACGTGTTTCATTTCCGCTCCACAGCTTTTTGAATAAAAAACAGTAATTTTTTGTCTACGCGAGAAACGGGTGTTCCCTAGAATGAGGTCATAACGACGTCACAACTGCGCACAAAATACCTCAAAAAGTCTTCCGCACTGTTGTGATTTCTATGGACCCTGAAGGGTTTCAAAACTGCTTGAAAATTAGGGAAAAACAGTATTGGGTATATTTCACCTCGTTAGGTCGAAATTAAACCGTTACTGAAGAGCAGACTCGTGGATTTATCAATCGCACAAAAACTGGTTGAAGCTTGACCGACATCGGAATTGTGGCACTTTTCACTGCATCGAAATGAAATGGAAACCGCAGATTACAAAGACATCCGATTGCATAGACACATTTGTCACAAAAAAAACTTAACAACTGCTTAATAACGTGATATTTACGTTGCGGAAGTTTTGTCAGTTTCAAGTTACAGGTATACGATTACAATACAGTCAGGGTTTTTTTTAAGGAAAATGTTAGGAACCTGGTTTGGATCTGCAGGGACCCGATTTCTTTGATTTTATGGACCCGATGATAATTTTCTCTGCTTCTAGGGACCCGATTTGAAATTCTAAGGACCCGAAACGAGTGCCTAAAACGTCTTTAAAAAACCCTGAATACAGTAATAATTATATGCCTACGAACGTAAAAAGCCTCTACTGCGAAGCAAAGTACATATACAGTATTCCATCTATAGCCATATAGTGAGTTTGAACAATCGATTAGCACAAATGAGCTGAACCGCTGAAAGTAGATCGGTTTGAATTTCATTTGATTTACCGCTCATCCCGTACTAATACTGGAGTTGCCTTGGAATGGAATGTAGTGATGTGGTTGTAATGTAAGCGCATTTAATTACATTTATGCACATGTTGACTTAGCAGTAAGCAAAATTGTTTTTTCAATTGAAAAAGTTGAAATTGTGCAAGTTTCCCAAGAAGTTGATCAATGACGGCGGCAAAATGTAATAGACCAGCTGTCTAACAGCTTCGTTCTCTAATTAAACGGCATTGCTGTAATAACTCTAGAACCTTGTAATTTACGCAATGCTCAACGTATTTTTGTGTGCCTTGCCTGATACAATTTTTCATTACAAGCGATACGTATCTACAGCAGATATTTATTTGCCTTTTAAGGGTTTATATTTGCATGGACGCGATAAAAAATCTAATCGAATTTTATCCACTTTTCAGAAGTGCAGTTGTAATTGAATTCGACACGGCAGTATTGGTGTATCATGAAAGTAGATAAATGCGGCTTGCTGCTTCCATTAAATGGAATCTTCCACAAACAACGGTGTAAAATGTTGTAATCGAAATAATTGTGTTATTGTCCATTCAGATTCTAGAGCAGTGGTTCCCAACCTTTTCCTGACCACGTATCCCTTCAGCATTTCGACAGACGAGCATGTACCATAAAATTTCTCATGACAAAATATTTCATCATAACTAATCGTGGATATATTGAACAATTAGAATGTAGTGATTTTTCAAAATATAATGTTCACTGATATTTGTACAAATATCAGGAAATAAATATTATGTAAATATATTTTTCCTTCTACTGCCATCCTTAAATGTACCCTTCAGATAAGCAAATGTACCCTAGGGATACATGTACCCCATGTTGGGAACCTCTGTTCTAGAGCAAACTTGGTCGCTAGCTGCAGAAATTTTAGTAACATACAGTGTCTGTTTTGCTTCGTATCAACCATTTTTTCAAAGTTGTTGTTAAACATCATCACTTGTGGTGTGGCACTTCGAGCATGCACAACAATTCAAAGAAGTTGACGCAGTATAGCATCTCCACACCTGTGTATTGTGTGTATTGTGAAGTTCACAGCCTAAATCTCACCAACACAAACATTCCCAGACTAGGTCATTATTTCGACAAATCAAATTCCAAAGACACAATGTTGTCAACTCTAGCTACATCGTAGCGCAGCAAAAGTGGCGCTGTGACCGATGTCTTGCGTAAACGGCCCAGAAAAGACATTTCAGAACAACGTTTTGACAAACACCAAATTAATTTGTGTTTGTAGTGTTGTGGCAGGCAAAGGCTTCGTTAGCTGTCGTGAGAAAATCGCTTTATATTACAACGTTGCAGTAATTAGAGTACTTGGCTTGGTTAAATGTTTTCAAGTTGTGCACAGATTTGATCTCCAATTGAGATCTGATTATTGATTAAAAGAGTGCCCAAAACACTCGCCATTCTACACACCCCACTTACACGGTGTCAATTTGTGATTTCTGTTTAAATTGTGTTTTTGCTGGTTTACACTGAGCATTGGATTGTTGAAAAAAATCCTAAACTTCAAAGTGTTTTTTTACCTTTCACTCTGCAGCCTGTATATACTGCAGTAAATTTGAATAACTGATGTGTATATTGTGCTTATGAACCAATGCAGAGATCATAAACTGGTTTGGGGCGACGGATAATCTGCCAAATGCTCAACAGGCAGAGATACAACTTCACTCAAGTTCCTGTAAAAATCCTATTTTTAAAGACTGTCATATTTTATTCAATAATAAAAAACTGAGATTTATTGTTTACTGCTTTATCAAAGAAGACACTTCAGTTTGCTTTACTAACGCCATTACCGGATAAAACCTCCCGTTGTTTGAATGCGAAAGGCTGTCTTTAGCGAAGAGACAAGTAATCGAAGAGACGAATCATTTATGCTCAATGCCAGAAATTGATAGACTTAGGTTGGTGCGATAGCAGTGGCGATACCGCTATATTTTAAAACAATAACAGACATGGTAGCGGCTAGCGTGATAATTTTCCAATAATGAAAGCGGTGGCGCTGCTTTAAAAAAATACCTGACGTGGTAGCAAGGTAATTTTCCTGTAGCATTAGCGGTAGCGCGGCTATTAAAAACACGGATATTGCAACGAGTGCATTTTCCAGTAGAGATGGTGGTAAAACCGCTAAATTTCAAAAAATAACAGATGTAGTAACCAGTTGATTTCCAGTAGCGATAGCGGTAGTGGGGCTATTTTTTTAAATGACGGTTGTGATATCCAGCTATTACCATTTATATTCGCTAATTTGGCATGAATGGTGGTCCAAGAAAAAAATGCACAAAAGCTCTTCCATCCGCATATAGTGGTGGTTGATCATCTTCTCGGTGTTTTGCCCAAATTTTGGTTGATTCGTTTGTGGTAAGCTTGTAGCATTAGGAAAGATTTAGATCAGGTTACTTTTGCTCTGGTGGATTGGTTTCACGTTAGTTCGAAAAGCGTCAGCAANAGCGACAGATCTACAGCAGCAGGGACTTGGAAGTATAGATTGCTGCTATCAGAGAAGCTGCGTAAAAGTGAATTGAAAGCTTGGAGGAAATAAGACACTAGATCCAAAACAACTTTTATTAGTGTAAAATCTTAATTGTGCTTAATGGTCTAAACTCTAAATCCTTATAAATGCGAGTGTTTTGCCAATTTGCGTAATTGAATTCTACAATTTGCAACCAATCGCTCTCTATTCAGTTTAGACTTCTTTTTAACTTAATTTTGTCTTATGAGGTATTCACGGCAGCTTGGAAAACTGCTACAGAAATTTCACTTCATAAAACAGGTCCTCAAACAGTTGTTCAAAACTACCTTCCTGTTGCGTTGTTGCCTTCTCTTTTAAAAGTCTTTGAAAAACTTTATATATAGCTACCACGAATGTCATAAATTCTTTATAACTAACAACTCTGGGTTTAGGAAAAAACACTCTACATAACTTCATTGCTGGGTACCTGTCGCAGTTTGTACCAAGTCTGTAATTTGAATAGTTTTCCTTGACATATCTAATGCTTTTGATTGTGTTGATCACACTTACTTTAATCTTTAAATAGCACGGAATTGTTGGTTCTCACATAGAAATCTTCTAGCCTCTTGTCTTTTCCGTCGTTCGCAAATCGTTCTTCTAAGCCAGACTCGTTACAAACATTAAGCATTTATCGTTCTTTTCGCAGATGACCATCCCCTGTTTTTTCAGATAAGTGTCCAGTCCACTTGTACAGTGTGCTTACTCAAGATCTACACGTTACACAATTGGTCTGAGGTTTGGAATCTTACTTTCAACACCCAAAAACTGCAGTTATGACCATATATAAGCAGAGAAATGATAACCTCCTCTATTATTCTTAATATATACCTTTCTGAAACAGATACATATAGACACTTAGGTTTTTCTACTCCACCACAGTCTCTCGTTGCACACTTACCACAGAAAGCGATGACCAAACTTTGCCGTCTTCGTTCATTCGTCTATTGATGCCTCGCCACACAGTCCTTATGATATATAAAAATAACACATTACCGGTTTTGATTACAGGAGTATTATCTACGACAGTGGTTCCCAGCCGGGGTCCATGGATCCCCAGGGGTCCATGATCTTCATATGTGTAAGATGAAAGCAAAATAGCGAAATGCCAAATTACGCTCTGTGATGGTTAAGCTTACAAAAGACAAATTGAGCGCAACGCTAGAAACCAAGGTTGCCAGATCCAGCTGGACCAAAAATGCTAAATAGTTTATCAAAATATGCCAAATAACTTCAAACCATGCTAAACAAGCCGGAACAGGCGGATGGTTGTCAGTTCTAAAATGCCCTGATGAGCAATGACAGAAATGCAATGTTGCTAAGGAACTAAGCCTAGAATTATTGCATATGGTGCTTTTTCAAGGCGTTTTGAAGGACAGAAATTTTCGAAAGGTCTCTCAATTTACCGAAGAACCTCTCTGCATAACCACCGTCAAAATGCACTAAAACCTTGTTTTATGACCATTTCAGTATTTAGATTATGTAGTTGTGATCTCTCAAATGTCTTTACGGCCACCAAAGTCAAAATTTAAGAAAAACTGGTTGTATATAAATTGATACGGCAGTAATGGTGGTTACCTACAGGAGACCTACCAATTGGACAAACGCTAACAGCTACAAGCACCTTGTTCAACCAAGACAAAAAAGCAAATGGAAAGTGTGAAGGCCTTGCAAGCAATGTGCACTTTGTGATTACCATGGAAAACAAAAATACATCAAATATATGGTCCCATGTGTTTCACAAATATTGACAAAAAGTAAATATTTCCCAGTGAACCAAAACCTGACATGTGCCAACTATGGTATTTTCTGTATGTAGCGACTTTTTGAAATACCATCAGCAATATGATGGCCAAACAGCAAATAAAATTTCCACGGGATGGTCACAGACTTGGACAGTTAGAATTTTTTTTAGCTTTTCTAAATTAGACTAAAATTAAAATTGGATCTAACTCAGCTGTCACAAATTAGTTTAGAATTAATATCAGGGCGTTTGGCGAAAACCAGGAATTGAACTAAAATTCGAATTACATTTACTCAAATATGCGTGCGAGTGGATAGGTAATGTGACGTGATAATTATCATTGATAAGGCTATATAGTTTCTATGGCGTAGGAGCACAATCTGCTGCCCCTGGCCCTAGCAGAAAATGCCGCCCCCTGGTGCGGGCAGTGGTGTTATATTTATGGCGTCATCGTGCTCAGTCAACCATGGTAGCGTTTTTCCATTTTTCCCTAGTAACAGTGGGAGATGGGGCCTCACAAGTCGATTAGCCTAGCGACCTTGCATCAGCTAAATCCAACCCTGGGTAACTGAAATGATGTAGGTGCAACAGAGCTATGTTGAGTCAAGAAATGAGGCAAAAGCACTCTTTGACGAAGCTATTTCTAAACGGAGAGGTTTAGAGGATGACATTCTTTCTACTTTTGTGCTTCAATTGCCACGTTTTATCGTCTGTTTGCTTTATTTCTGCTGTATAGCGAACCGCCTGATAAGCTGTAGCTCGTGCGACATGAAACAGGGGGCGAGGGCCAAAGACGAAACGCGAGATCAATCTACGAGGAGATAGAAGATAGCGGTTTTAACGGTTTGCAAAATATGCTATTTCTTGTCTCTTCCCTTGCGCAAGCTGCAAAAGAGCAAATGACGGTGCTCGGCCGGTTCAGCGTTCATATCTGTATGACTTCATGGGTCGAGATAAATGTGACTAAAGTTTACATGTCGCAAGCGAGTTTTTTCGTGGCAGTTGCTGCATACATCAATATTGTATTTTTAAAATGTGCCGCCCCTTGTAATTCTTTGCCCCCCTGCTGCGAAATTCTGGCGACGGGACTGACTGTAGTAAATGTTGCTGCGATTAGTTGGGTGAAATTTAGCTCATTTGGACGACATAAGACTAAAAACAATTGGTACACAATGTTTTCCATTACTGGGTGCCCAGCGTTGCAATACAGCGCTCACATTTTCTCAGCAAAACCTGCGTAAATTAACGCCCTGAGATAAACAGCCTTTTAGACATCTATTAAAACATTCTCCACCGGATGAGCGAAAGTATTAAGCAAGTAAACAACTTCCCTTTCCTATTAATAAAGAACAGAGCAATAGCTTAACTACTGTAGAGCTTTCTGATTAACTGCTGCAACTAGTTGCTTAACTGCTTTAAAGAGCCCAGCTGCAATTGTAGTGGCTGGACCTTGACCAACGAACGATGCTGCTGCACAGGGTTACCAGATCTACTTTTTGTCAAGGGGCCAAATCTAGTTCAGAAAAGAGTAAAAAAAGAGCCAAATTATAAGAAAAGGGGCCACAAAAGGGCCAACCATTTTTCCAAATCTATCAGCAGTTACAAAGTCATATGAACCCATACTTAGCAATTTATTAAATGGCAATGTTCCTCAATCACAATTGTAGCTCAACAGCAAAACAAGTAGCTTACATGATGAAAGATCGCAAGAGAAGAACTTAATTCACATGTGTAGTCATAAACTGAGGTAAATTTACCATCTTCGATAAGTGCAAAAGCGATCAACAACAATCTGAACAAAACAAACAAACACGTGCACCACCAAAAACAACAGTAAGTTATGTAACGTAGCAATTCTCACTGCTACCTCTACAACTGCAGCAAGAAACAGTTTTTTTTTTTGTTAATTTTGGTGACAGCAAAGTGCAGCAGGCCAAAGACTGAATTGTGCTTCTTGCCGGAGGGGTTCAAGTGAACGCTCTTCCCAAGGAGCGCTACGGCGATTCACTCGGTGGCCGTGGAACGAACACCCAACCTTCCAACTTAGAAGCGGACACTTTACCACTGACCTATTGCCGCCCAACTCAGAAAATTTAAGGGTCCTAACTACATTTTGTAATCAAAAACCTTCAAAATATAGAAATTTGGTGAAATTCTGCAATAAATTAGTCAAAAAAGTGAAAAAATATGGCTTCTCAGACAGGACCCAGGGTGGTCAGATCTAATTCTTGCAAGTGGCCAGTCTATCCTGGAAAATGGCCAAAAAGAGCCAAAGGATCAAACGAAAATTTTGGGGCAAGCAAGTGTTATTAGGAACCAAATTTCTCAAATTTGTCCCCAAAAGGGGCAACCTGATGCCGCAGCTTGCTAGAGTAGACACGTTTCGAGTAGATTCCTGAAATAGCGGCCATTGTTACGCAATAATATTTGAGAGACAAAGCGGTGGTGAGCATAACGTGGCTGGAACCACTGCGTTAATATGGGCTGTACGCCCTCATTTGTCAAGGAAGATTCTTATGGGGCGTGGGATACAGCTGATGAAATGATCAAAGCTTAAATTGTAATCAGTCTGAATAATTTTCTCACCTCTTTTCAACTATCTGCTTACAATAAGCGACTAGATTTTCCACCCCCTGGAACGTGCCGCCCCTGGCTATAGCCAGAGTAGCCAGTGGGTTGCCACGCCACTGTATAGTTTGTACTGCAGTTGTTAATAAATAAAGAAAATGGGGCGGTACTAGCTCGGCGGTAAAGTGTCCGCCTCTCAATTGGAAGGCTGGGTGTACGATCCACGGCCACTGAGGAAACTGCCGTAGCACTCCTTAGGCAAGAGTGTTCACCCAAAATCGCCCGGGCAGGGGGCAAATTTCAGGCTTCGGCCAGCTCCTAACTGCCGTCACCAAAAAATTCGAATTAAAAAAAAATTAAAGAAACAAAATGATCGAGTTTTCGTTGTCTTTTCTGCTCAAATGGTGGCGACATGGCACTTGTGACCATTTTGTTGCATTTTCCTTTCACGAAGGTGCATTCTTGTTCCATCTTTAAAAAAAGCCGTTAGAAAAATTAGGATTTTTGGCAAATCCAGAAATTAGAACAGAAATTGGAGCAATGAAGTTACAGTATTAGCAAATTTGATTGAAATGAGAATTAGCGTCATTTCGCTCTAATTCTAAAACTAGAATATCTAGTTGTCCAAGTCTGGATGGGCATCGCATCTAAGTAATTGAAACAAACCAGATATCAGGGATGACAGTGAACAAATGGTTCTATCGCAGCACTATTCTTTGTTCCCAAATCGGGTCCCTAAAGCACCTTAAAAAACCTGCTATAACTCACATTACCTTTCCCAGGAAATAAGATGTAAAAACTGTTTTTAGAATTGTTCTGATACCGCCAGCGTTGTAGCGTCAACGTCATAATACGGCCCGCGGGTTATTTTACTAGTCCTCATTGGGCCCTCAGGACAATTTGAGTTCGTGAACCCTGGCTTTGATGGCAGAACAAAAATATCAAATTCCAGTGCTATCCCCACATTCAAGGCTTCAGTTTTGTCAGTTTTGTCTAGTTGTAACTTGCCGTCCGATAGAGTTAGAGAGCTGTTCAAATCTAAAAAATTATATAGTCTCCTAGGTTCGGTTTAATAAATTCGAGCACTTTTGGGTTTGAGCTTTTTGGGGTGCGACGTCACGACTGGGGTAGATTTAGATATTTTTGGATGACGTAATCAGAACCTGAGAAAAAAGTTCATGTGACAATTTAACCTTTTTTGAAATAAAGTAGACGAAAATCCGCAACTTCAGAGCACTTCATTCGCCATCTAGCGTTAGTGGTTGGCAAGTTAACGCTTAAAAACAACAAATCATTTAATTAATCCCTTACCAGATTAGGACAGCGCAGCTGCTATAGCTGTATTCACTCATTACCAAATAGAAAAGCCAACTCTGGGAAGAAAAATAAGAGATTTCAAGATCAGGTTCTGTAGTTAATGGCTAAAATCATCGGATGGGAAAGCGGCACGCAAAGCATCTAAATTGTTTTCTCCAAGATTTCCAAGGCAAGCACGTGGCCTGGTGGTGAGTGCGTCCGTTCCGGTGCTAGCAGCTCTCGAATTCTTCTGTCGACCAGGTCATACCAATACCATATAAATTGGTACTGTAGTCTTCCTACCAGATGCACGGTGTGCAGAAGATCCACAAGGAACGCAACCAGCCGACATAAGGCAAACCAAGTCAAATGACACCAGATTTGTACTAAACTAACTCGTGGAGCTACAAGACCACTGTAGTTACATAGCGAAGTTTCCAAGCTTGTACAAAACATGTGTCTTAACTAAAGTCAATATTTTGTTATATTTTCATGACGTTTGTGTGGCCTTAAAAAAGCTTTAAGGTGGGGAGATATTGCTGAATCGAACGTACGTAAATCCTCTGTTTAGCGCAGCTTGAATGGACTCAGGGAATTGATCAATGCCACAAACAGAACGTCTCCGGCCGAGCGACTATCAACAGAGTGAAGTACTCACAACAGGCCCGGTTTTAATAGCAAAGTATTTCAGTTAATAGTTTCACCTGCGTCCAAACCCAGAACTTGTCGACGAAATCAGCATGAATGGGCATGACAAACTAATCAATTCCGCTTCTAAATTTTCCCTAGGACCATTCACAGGATCGGTTGGTCTACAAGTTTACTGCAAAAAAACACTTGCCTCTCCTGTCTTTCTAATCCAGAAATTGTTGACGCTAAAAGAAAACACATGATATAATTCGGTTTGTTCCTTTGTACACCAGTAACACAGTACAACTGTTGCTACACGGAAACTCGAAAATTTTTAATCCATGTTCTGTTTCAACAGAACTGCACACACTAACACAGTGTGGAGGAAAAACAACGCCTTTTCTTTGAAATTAACACACAAACAGCAGATCTACTGCACACTAAATCTTGTATCTGGTATTTGTGTTACCTCTTTCTGAGCTGAAAGAACAATGTTAAAAACCTTTTTTGGTCAATACTTTTTAAAGAAGTATACTCAATTAAAAGTTTATTAAAATTACCGGTAATTTCAAATGTTGAAAAATAAGAAAAACAAACATTTGAGACAAGGTTGCAATCCAAAATTCGAATTTGCTGACCAGAAATCTGTAAGCTACGTATGAAATAGACTTGGATATTTACACTGAGATTGGAAACTAGATCGACTTCAGAGGAAGCTAAACAACTCATAATTAACTCAAAGCAATATTGTAAATTGGAGAAAAAAAAATGTTACTTCATCTGCAGATGCCGACATTTCACGAGGTACTGACAATAAAAACGCTCAAGGCATTAGAGCAGTGATTCCGAACCGGGGTGTCGAGGCAGCCTAGGGTGCCATTAACGATACACAGGGTTGCCACTAGCTGGTGCGTTTTCAATATATCATTAAAAGTACATTTCAAAAATGTCATCAGATCTTAAAGCAAATCGCTGTGGGTGCGCCGCTGGGTGTCGCAAACTATATTTGTCTTCTATAGGGTGCCGAAAGCCTGAAATCAGTGACGGATTAAGGGGGGTGCTGACTGGGCTACAGCCAGGGGCCCCCACCATTTAGGGGATCCGCAATTTCTAAGTCGGCAAAAAAGAGTAATGTGAACAATACACAATACGCTGTAAAAGATACCATCGACAATCGGGTGATAAGTAGGCGCTCTGTGCTCACTCGTTGAAAATACTTCGTCGACGTAAAAGTAGTTGATTCTTTAGCGTGTGGTTAGTAGTACTAGCAAGTTAGTACCCCAAGGGCTAAAAAGGCAAGATCTTCTACCTGCTTGTCTTATTTCCGTTTCGGATGCGCGTGCGGTATCCATGTCATTTAAACATCGGCCCTGCGGACAGCCCCGAAGGAAGTTGGGAACTTGTTAAGTGGTGTCAGGTCTCTCAACAATGGTGAAAGCAAGTATATTTTAGCTAAGGATAATAAATCAGGTGTTATAAGGCAGGACTACCAGAGTTGGTACTTCAATACCAATTCTGGTACTATTTACTTTCAAAATGCAAGTTTGGACATTTTGGTAATACTATTATGTGAATCGCCATTATTTTGTACTATTCTTGGAAACAGAATAAACGCAATGATAAACTGAAAGGTGGCAGATATCAAGACACTTAAAATGTTAAGTGATAACAAAAATTAAACCGTATCAAGCACGTCTTAGTTCTGTTTGCGTTTCGTTCAAATAACTCTATGATTGTTCACGCTAAACTCAATGGCTCGTTCGATTTTAGTAAGTCGTAAGATGTACTTTTAGTTTAAGAATTTTGTTGAGTGCCATTTCATATTCTAAGTGCGGTAGAAAAATAAAAACAATTCAGTGGTGTTATGTCTTATGGATGAACGCAAAACTGTACATAATAAGCGAAAGTGAATTTCACAACAGTTGTCCATAAGTGAGTGATGTTCTTGTTCTTGCTAACTGGACGGCACTGAAAAGGTCGTATTAGCGGAGTGGTCACGTTAGTGGATTTAATCATACTTACATTCATAGGTGGCGGAACCTTTTTCAAAGTGGGGAGGCACAGATGCACATCAAAATAAACTATAGAGAATTTTTGTGGTTTGAATTGGTAACTGTGACGTCACAAGCTTTGAAATATGACGTCATTACCTATACACCATATGAAAGTCTGAATTACACTATTTTTGACAAAATTAAACCACTATGAAAACGTATCAGTGAACCACCTGAAATTCGAATAGGCTGTTACAGTGGCGACCCTGGTCAGTAGCGTCGCTCGGGCTCATCAAACGATTTATTCTGACTGAATAAAACCTTTCGACTCTTGCGTCATTGAAATTTCCATTTGGTCTCATTCTGGCTGGCATTATCGTTGCTCTGTGACGTTAGTTACGTAACAATAAATGAGGAGTTCGTGTGATAACTTCTCCATTGTTGAGTAACGTACGTCACAGAGTAATGACAACGCCAGTAAGTCCTCAAGTCCTCTGCGTACCAAGGCTGTGGAGCCGATACTCAAATTTCAGGCTCCGGCTCCGGACATCTAAACTTATTGGCTCTGGCTCCAGCATCTAGATTCTAGAAGCTTTTGGCTCCGGTTCCGGCTCTAGAACAATTTGGTCCAAAAAATCAGAAAAAAATTGTATTATTTGCACAACTCGCTTGTCCAACAAACTATCGCTGTGGATCTGGAACCCAAATTTCTAGCTTCGGCTCCACCAGCTGAAAGTTTTTGACTCCGACTCCAGCCATCCAAAATTGCTTCAACTCCGGCTCCACAGGCCTGCTGCGTACTAGGCTCATTCATATTAGCCCGACTTGGTGGACAATTTATCGTTCGTTCGAAATTATTCTCGAAAGGGAACTTTCCATTAGATTGGAAGTCAAATCCAATGTTCTATACAAATCCATTGCTTCAAAAAACTTTCAGTCCGATGTGAATTAGATTTTAAAAAATATTTAATTGCACAGGACCGCTCGGGCTCTAATGGTTGAGCCCGAGTAAAGCGCGAGCGAACGAAGTCGAGAGAACGCCTACTACAAACGATATTTTTTATTCAGGTCACCTGCAAAATGAATGCGAAAGGCCAGACATGGAACGAAAACATATGAACAGTGACAAAGCCCAAAGAAAAGATCCCGAGTTCGCAACTTAGTGAAGTGGGACCGATGGTGGTGGAAAATATACATAGCAAGCAAGCTTGCTTGCATTCTCCAATATAAATCATAGCCAAAGACTCGGGTTAAGCCCCATAAGGAGCCCNTGTGCCGGATCCGCACAGGGCTGTTAAAAACAGCGAGAACACAGCATAAACAACAGGCAAAAATGACACAGCGTTAATACCTGTCACATTCAAAATCACGACTGTTCCACATCTTCGACGTAGAAGTAACATCATTGAATACTCATTCTGCAACTGCATTAGATACTGAAATGCAAAGATAAGACAAAGCATATGTGGCAACTAGCACGTTTTCTGCGAGGAAGCCAATTGTGTTGCCAACGCAGAAATAAATATAGCAGTTTAGTGTTGTCAATGCAAAAACAAAGACACAATTGAAATTGATCTGTCAAACATTTCATTTCGCGTATAAGATTCAGCAAAATTTCATTACTTGAAATTGTGTTAAAACGCTTGAAATTACACCAATTTTAATATTGTGGCACGAATGTTTTCCTACACACAAGCATGGGTGTCGAAGGGGGGGCTGGAATTAAAAAATTCAGAAAAAAGGACTCTTTCGTAGTTTTGAGTGGTAAAAACAAATTTCACCACTTTTGGACCCCTAGAAAAAACGTTTGGAAAATTCCACTAGTGCCACCCCTGGATAAAATCCTTCCGACGCTCATGCACGTAAGCATGTAAAGTTACACCATTTTCGTAAAAAATTGTGTTGTATTACACCATCTGGCAACACTGCTCAACAACACCAATGCAGAACAGACATACGCCAAAATTCTGCAAAGTTTTTTTCATTAAACGATTTACTTTAACAATGGATCCAATACTAATTATGTTACTTGACATTATTTAGGCAAAACTTGAAATTTAAACGTGGGGGACCAGCCCCCCATAAATAAAAGTGGGGGGACCTAGGCCCATGCAGCCACCCCAGTTCCTCCACCTATGTTTACATTCCTAAAGGTTTTATGGATCATCTTCCCAAACGTTCACATCGCAGTTTGCAAAGAATAAAATATTAGGTTTGAAGTTGCGTGGGTCAAGAGCGGCTCGGTTTTCCATCCCTGATGAGCATTGAAAATGATATTGTAGAGCCACTAACAGTGACTTGCAGAGAGAAGGGCGAACGGGGCGACGGCCCTAGGCATCCAAGGCAGAGGGGGTTCAAAAGAATGAAATTTAAAAATTTAAAGCTGTAACTGGAGATTTTTCCTATTGTAAAGCTGCTAACACATGCTGCATGGATTCAATTTTTCGGAACTTGTTTTTTGCCAACACTAGGTTTTATGTATTCAAATGCCAGTAATTTTTATATTTTTCAATGCAGGGACTTACACTATAGTTGTGCTGCGCACACCTAATCAAACTGACAGTGACATGACTTTTTCCATAGCTTGCGGATAAGGAAAAATCACAAATAAAGCTTGGACGATGTATATGGACGTTTAATTGATTTTCAGGGACAAATTTCAAAACTGTCCTATTTCAACCTGCTTGATTTAGCTGACATTTTGATGCATCATTTGTTTCCCGTTACGTTTTTTGATGTGGCAATCCTGGGTGTGCGCTAATACAGCCGCACACCTGTGCTTGCAAAGTGTGTATCATTTCGAGATTCGTCATTAATCAGAAGTTAAGGCGGATTGATCATAATGGCTCACACTACCCCGTATCTGTTCTGTCCCCCCAGCAGTTGTACATATAGGCTAACAGTCACATAATAAAAAATGAAAATTTTCTTGCGTACTTTATGCGCATTCTAAATTCTTGTGTAATTTAGCAAGTTTCAAACTGTCATCCCTGGTTGTCTGCCATCCCAGTCGCATACCTTCTCTGCTCAACTGCTGTGCGATGAGACATTCGTGCAGACTTACAGCTGTACAGATGTGAACTGCGCTGACATAGCATTGTGTTCTACTCCCATATTTTAACGCGTTGCCGGATATTTTTGCAGTTACTGTACAAACTGCTCAGTGGTAGCTTTGATTGCTGTGTTTTTCTCCGGTCTCTTAACTTGAACCGTTGATAATTTATGTTAATTCCAGTGACACATTGTACAACAACGACTAAGGAGAGTGCGTGTAGAATAATATGCAGATTGCGTCAACAAACTTCGCCAAAACGTTGGTTTGCAAACCCGGGCATCATCAGACCTCTGCACGCCACTGGTCACTAACATTCAGTGATTTGATTAGAGAATTTGCTTTCAAAAACGCTGGCAAAAAATCCATGTAACGTAACCAAACACCACTCTAAGATGAAAGCTTATTGTTTCATTCATGCATACATTATATTCTAGACCGGCCTTAAGCCGTTGCAACCAATGCAACTGCATTGGGCCCCGCGACTCGGGCAGTGGCAATTCTAGAATAAAAAAGTGGCGGGGCCAAGGAAAAAGTAGGGGGCAACGTGAATGTTTATCTTGCATGGTGATTTTTCACTATTTTGAAGATTAAATTGCTGTGATTAACCCTATCAAACCCAACATACGTTTGCGGATCTCATTATATGTAAACCAGCGTTATCATTCACTAGAGACACCTAAACGCCACTGCAGATGCAATCACACACGTGTATTCGCCACTGGCCTCGGGGGGGCCCGCACCATGGTGTTTGGGCAGGTTGTTCATTTTTGCCAGATATTTCTTGAGCTCGAAAATTCAGTAGAAACGGTTTATAAATCTCACTGTTAGCAAATTATCTCGTTTGAACAAACGGTAAATTTCCTCTACCGAACGTTATGAAACATGCTCATTTCTCATGCTATAGGGCTTTACATCTGTGCTCCACCATGTCCCACTCTTTATGGATGGAGCTTGGTTGTTTCTAGTGCCAGTTAAGAGTGCAGCAGACCTACAGTTATTGCAAACAAATAGTGACTCAACTCGCAATGAGCAGGTCAAGACGAATGTCTGTGGTATTAACTTTGATGGCAGTTCTGCTTATGTAACGTTGTTCAGTTCTTGAAAGATCTTTCTGTTTTGGAAAGTTTTTGGTTGGCTGTTAAAATGTTTCGGGACGATATCGGACCTACATACCAGTCCCGTCGCCACGGGGCTTTGTTGAGCTTAGCCTCCACAAACAAAGCACCAACCCGCAAAATTGAAATATGAAACAATATAAATCAGTGGAGTTTTTAATAAATTTTCAATATCAAGCCTCCCTGCACAAACGTAAAGACCCCTATTGAAGTCTTTCTGGCGACGGTTGTGCTGCATGCAAATTTTTTTGCAGCGACGGAAACTTTTGTCACCAGTTATTGTTGAACCAATGGAGTTGATTAAATCTTCAATAAAAATGGCTAATTGTGAATTATTTAGTCATGTCTACTTTGCTACACCACCGATATCCCGCAGTTGCGCATTTACGCACTCGTTAAATTTAGTTTTTGGGTCTAAATCGGGATTTATCGGTCTTTTTTGCGCAACGACGGACACTTTTGTCACCAGTTACCGTTCTTCAACGTCGTAGAGTAATTTAATTTTGACAAAATAAATGTCGGGTTCAGGATTGTGATTTCGGCCTCGTCCCGGGTTCACGTTTCAAAATGAGGCCCGTTTAAAACACTGGGTTGTGACAAAGGCTTGCAGTTTTGCTTCATGTCGGAATTTAACACAGATTACGTATTTTAATATTTTGTCAAAATAAAATTTATTCTTCGACATTGAAGCAAATGCCAAAAGATGAGAGGTTGAACCATGGAACCACAAAATCTCATGCACACCAGCGCAAAGTTTTGTGAAGTGTTCGCATTAAAAATTTCCTTCTTTAACTTTGTCCACAAAATTGTTTAGCGTTATTTGTCGGTCGTGCAACTGCTTTTATCATTTGCCACCCCACCAATTTTTCACTGTTTTGCCTATTTGCGAGCGTAAACAGGTACAAATTCCAGGTTCATGAGGGTAAAGGACAACTGAAGCTGCCCTGCAGCTTAACTAGGCAAGGCAAAAATTGTGAATGTCATCCAGCACACTAGTTCCAGTTTATCACTATATCGGATGGCTATATGCCTCTGTTTTCATCAATTGGCTATGTGCATTACATATTGCGTTTGATTAAGGTTTCTACATCTGTGACGTGGTAGTTGTAAAATCTTTGTACGTTACATTTCTAATTTATAAAATCAGTTTGCATTCCAAGTCCATGCACTCCAGTTCCAGTTGCATTGCAACTTCAGTTCCAATGCAACTGGAACTGGAAGTCAATTCGCTTGTGAGTTCGGTTTGATTGATGTAACTTTGCACTTACGCTCGCCCCTAGGCTCTCCATTGCAGAGCTTCCTTTCTTAATTACGAGTGGTAGCGGTAATGTCGAATGTCCAACACACTAGCATGCTACTAGTCTTAGACATTGACGTAGGGACACATGAGTTGTGACCACGTCCCTTCAGATAAAAGAAACTGTGATCAACTCCAAAGAACTGCCGTCTTCTTGACATTCATATAATTATTTCGCTAAAACACCTTCATTAAAAAGGTCTTACCACGGTTGACTGAACACGATGACGTCATACCGGCCCTGATAATATTGTTTGTCAGGGCCGGCCCTGACAATATTGCAATATTGTTTGCTAAATCCATGACTTTCGTTCATACCGTGATTTCGATACTAGTTAATGATTCGTTTTTTTGCTCAAGCTTCATTTGTTTCAATAATACAAGTACTTCAATTCCTTCATTCAGTTTTATAAATACAGTATATATAAAAAGGGGCCCCATTCCAAGTTTCAGCCAGGGGCCCATACAACCTTAATCCGCCCCCTGCCTGAAATGGTTGGGAAATGCTGCATTAGAGCTTTTATTTTATCATCTTCAAAATCAATAATCTGAAAAGGCACAGTGCCGTAAAGGCTACAAATAGTCTTCCGACGTTCACATCAAAACAATTCGAAATAAAAAGTTCTTTTGTTAGTAAAAATCGGGAACAACAGACGTACTGAGAACTTAAGCAATTGAACGCACAAAAACATGGTCTTCGTAGTTTTTACTATTTTGATCTTAGGTTTGTTTTTTTAGTTATTTGGTTAGTTTCAATTTGTAAGCAGCTGTTAACGACCATCAGAAAAACCAGTTTACGAATTGTATGATAAATATTGCTACTTCTTCTCACAAATAAAATCCTTGTCATTTTTGGAACCAATAACGTACGAGACCTTCAAAAAAGTACTAACCAATTACATGAGATTATGTAAAAACTTCAAACAAACTGAAAAGTAGTCTCTTCCGATGCTTTCCACAATTGCACCAATTTTGTGATATGCGTGGACAAAATGTTTGAAACAAAATCTATGGAATAAATCTTGTTGTTAAATACGTATGTTTACATGAGTATTTTGTTACAAAACATTATCAAACAAATAGAAAAAAATATCATTCCAGCTCGGGAATATTAATGCTTGTAGACGCATTTTCAAATACAGAAGCGAACCAAGCAACACCATAAAAATTTCTTTCCAAGTTTACACGGTCCAGACAGCTCATGGGTGAAAAAGCACCATTTGCCACAAATTGGACCACCCGTAGATAGTAAATTACAGAATAAATATCATTTTCTGTGGCAGAACATTAATCTAAGACAGTAGCATCACTATCGTGCCTTTTCAACGTTATTTTAAAACATTTTATTGCAAAGACAGAGCTAAGACGTCAAGGGAAAAAATGGAAGAGGCATACCGTGGTCTACAAGAATTGGTGGTTTACCTGTGGTGCGTGTAAATCCGGTAGTACCAGAGCTTCCCAATTGGTGTACGCGAGCAGCTTCCAGGTTATGCGCAAAGCTTAGTGCTAGCAAAGCAATTTTTGGTTACCATCATGGCTGGTTTACCATCGGCACAAACAGACAAGTGGTCAGTCAACATAAGATGATGTTCTTTAAAGAAGTATCTACGGTACTTTCGTAAATATTTCTTCACCTACAATATGTTTGGCAAGTGGACAGTACAAAAACAAATTATTTCACATAATCCTTAATCGCATGGTATCGCACGAACGCCATGTGCATCGTTTCCTAAGTATGTTGTCTCGTCCAACTATAAACTATAATTTTCACTTAGCTTTACAGCAGTAATAGGTGTTTTACAGAATATCGACTGGAGTCCTTGGATGTGCCTCTTGATTGTGCAGTTTGATAAAGGAGCCATAGCTAACTTGTTAGCTATGGCACCATGGTGCATTATCCCGGCGATTTCCACTGCTGCTAGTTTTAACCAAGCTCTCTCTCGATGTATGAGGTGTTTTGTTCATGCAATTTTCCAAGCAACAAAAAAAGAAGCACACACTACTTTACTACGGGAGTCAGNTGCTCCTACACAAGTAACTGGTTGATGAAAACGTCTTCGCTTTAACTGACGTTCTTTTTCTTTAAAAACTCANGGTTTTCGTCAACACATTTTACATGTTTTGGCACAAGATGCCGACGGAGTTCAGCTTCTTGAGAGAACTGTTAACTAAGGTTTCTAAGCANAACACACATTGTGTCCGGACTTCACCGTTTTCCTCCGCTGAAGTAAATCCAAGTTTCAAGTACAGTTATCGTTATTTGCAAACGTCTACTTTCGTTTCGCCAATGACAAAGTCTGTCAGGAAACGTTCACCGCAGTTTACATAACAAGTTCACACTCAAGCTACTAACTGCATTGTATCAAAAGTATAAATGACATGCGGATTATATAGCCAATTTAAATTTTGATTTATCAGTCAAGTTCATCACGCGGGTTACATGCATCATTAAGGAACAATCGAGAGTGTACGTAACAAACTCTGTATTAACAAAACCTTCCGTTGTATAAACTTGATAAAATTATTTATGTTTGAGGGCGTTGAAACCAAATTGTTTGCAATAGTCAGTGTGTTAGCAAACTCATCAAGAGCCCTTGGGGAATCACTTTAGTCCGAAGGGTTGGAGTTGGGAAACACTGATCCAACATATAATTGATTAATTGTGGGTGGAAATTGAATTATTTCTGGGCTTTGAGCACTTACTCAATCAAAGGTTTTTTGACCAGTGAAACTACCGGCTGGAAATTCTACTTGCATTGACGTAATGCATGCAAGACAATTTCGTAACCCATATAAGGACTGGAAAACCAAGCTTGCTGTTTAATGTGAGTGCAATATTTGTAGGTGTGCTTTAGCATTTCTCGATTTGTCAACTTTTTCAACGGCGAGGAAAAGTCGAAATGCTTTTTAGCTCAACTCACTTATACCAACTGCGGAGCGTAATGTGAAGTTTCAATACGCGAGCTAGGAAATTGAAAAGTCGCTTAAGCGAACTGGAAAGTGAGCTGATGACCTCACATGAACATTCATTGGAAAATACCTAGTGTCACTTCAAATTTTGGGCTCACAAGAGAAACCTCATGGAACCGATTTACATGGAACCGAAAGTCTCTTTACAATTTAAAAAAATTATTAAAAAGTGAAATGATGAGATATCGCAATGAGGTTTGTTTTATGTTAATCAGTATTTCATAAAGTTTT
>JGI24159J19872_10002699_pt1 | contig 21408 bp, 16 predicted proteins | sample Ectturendosymbi4_FD_19872 | JGI IMG/M metagenome (IMG submission 19872) | reverse complement strand
AAAAAATGTATTGCTTCAGGTACAACGCAACGTCGCTTCAAAACGAAACTCCACGATAGGCAGATTGTTAGACAGTTTGTCAAGAGAAGGCTCTCGCGCTCCTCATAGTTTTCTATACTTTTTTCCTGAGGAAGGTAAAGTTAGAATCTCAACACAGAATGAAATATTTTTTCCGGCCCGCCAGCGATTTTCCACAATTCATTCGGTCCGTGATAGTAAATGGGTTCCTCACCCCTGTTTCGAAGAATGCAAACACGTACAGTGCTGTTTTGCACGCGGCGGTATTCTTGTTTTTTTTAAGAATTGTGCCCGTCAGTAGGAAAAAACACACCGGTTCAAGAAATGAAAAACGTATCGAGCATGTTAAATTGCTGTACAAAAAAGCACAATTAATGGTTAAAACAGTGAAAGATAAGGACACAGCTCAGACGCTTCACTAACAAACATTTGGTGTCAGAAAGGAGGTGCAAACAGGCCCGCTTTTTATGGCTATGGTGTTAGTGGTGCTTTTGTTTTGGCAAAACTGTTCGAACAAAGTTGTATTTTTTTCATTTCGAGTGATGCATTGATTTATTGTGTAAGTGCGTAGTTAAAAACCGATTTTGGTTGATCTAGCAATCAAATATAGCCTAGCCCTATAGGGTCACTTTCATCATTTTGAAAAAGTGGAAAACCAACTGTTCAATTTGGCAAAATCTGAGTGCTGTAGCGGCGTGGGCCCAAAGGTCTCTCCGTGCGCTATGAATCACAGGTAACATTCCAATCATGTAAAGGTAGCAATAATATTTCTGTTCAAATGCTGGCAGAAAAAACACAACAGAATAGCGCTGTGTACATGGATGATTTGAGCTAGCTTTAGAGCAGTTTGCAAATTCAGTAATGTAATGTTGTTTTTTTAATGCTAGAATCATGTTTTATCCAAGCCAAACAAAAGTAGGCCTAATGTTTTGAAAAATTTGTTTGCCGTACTTTTTGGTATGATCATTCTATATAACACTAAACGTATTCATTACTTGTTTTTTTGTAAATAGAACATCAGCAGAGTCAAAGAAAATTATTAAAAAATTGCTACTAGTTGTATCCTAAACAGTTCATTGGAAAAACTTCTATTCAAAAGCACTGTGTGCTTATTGTTACTTAAAAGCTTGATTCTGACATGGACGTCAAGCATTTTGTAAAAATGCTTACAAAAGCAACTCAAGACCTGTTGCCACGAATTGAAAGATTTTCACTTAAGCTAATGGCAGTGAAGCCTCTAGTTCTGGTATGAATTGGTGCTTGATTTCCGCGCATCTTTCTCGGTGAAAGCAGTGAATTGTGTTCCAGACTTTTTGCTAGATCTGCTACTTGTTGAGCTGGAGGAAACTTTACTCCGTAGTCCGGGATTCATGACGCAGTAGAGAACGAATACGATAACTCCTTGCAAACCATTCACAATAGCATTGATGTACATCATGACCACTGAAAACCGGTAATCACCAACACCTGTAAAAATAAACCACACAAACAACCCTTGAAAATACAGGCAAGAAAATACAATCCATGGTTTTGTACACAATAGTACGGGTTTAAAGTGGTAATTTGCGAAAAATCTGCCAGTCCATATTTGGCGCTGGTAGTTAGCATTAGTAAAAAATTCTATCAAAAAATTATTTGATAAAAATAATAACACGAAAATCTGCAAGAAACTGCCAGCTGGGTGCACCTCAATTATCAGAAAAAAAAACTAGCGTTTAAACCTTAATTGAAGACCATACTTGGTCGGAAAGGTTTATAATCTGAAGGAAATAAATGCACCACTGCAGTTTTGGGGTAGTTGATCGTACAAACAAACCACGGGGTCCTAGTTAGACTTCACCAGAATTTCAAAAGTTTTACAAAAAGATCAAACCGCCCTTACTCAACTGAGAGTCGTGATGGGGAGAAATTGATTTGGAAATAACAACACAATATCGTATTGGCTAAACTATGCTTTGAAACACGTTCTGCAGAGTAAGATTCGTTTTATTTACTTTTGATTTAATCACTGCATAACTTTGAGCTTGGGTTTGTCACTGAAGACTTCGTAAAACCCATAGCGAGAGGAAGACAGTTCATTAACGGGAAACCACACCACCCAAACGCTACATTTAAGTCAATCTTATTTGGAGAAGCAATAAGATTAAGGCGTCCAACCAAAGGAAAGACGATTACCTCAGCAGCTTAACACTGACTCAAAGAAAAAACGATCCGTTCAAAATTCCCGCTGGACATGATAAAGGATATGATAGTAATGGCATCAAATCGGGAAGAAAGAGTAATCCTCCCAAAATGCGACATGAAAAATGCCTCACGAATTTGGTCTACATACTGTGTTTCCCCCGCCTGCTAAATCTAACAGAGAGACAAAAGAATCATAACTACGAAGGCTACCAAACTTGGGCAAAACCTAACAAACCACAAGCATCGTGCTTCAAGCAAGACGAAAAAGCAAATCAAATGTGTGTCAGGGCCATGCAAGCACTGTGCATATTGCAGTTACCTTCGAAAACACAACAAATCCATGTGCCATGTGTTTCACAATTAATGACAAAAATTACTCTTTCCCGCTGAATATAAAACTTGATTCAAACTTGCATTTATGTAGCGACGTGTGTGATATGCCGTGAACAGTATGTCGGCCAAATTACAAAAAAAATTTCCACCGAGATGCTCATCGCACTGCAGTAATTGGAACAAACCAGATTGCAAAGATGCAGGGGCGTACCGAGGGTAGATGGCGCCCGGAGCAAGAAGCAAGTTTGGCGTCCCGTGTTTGAACCTAAGACCTTTCACGAGTAAATGTACTGCATTGAAGAAAGTACTTGCAACACTGTTGGGACTTTTCAGTGCCCCCCAGTGATTCGGCACCCGGGGCATTGTGCCCCCCTTGCCGACCCGCATTACGCCCCTGCAAAGATGACAAAGAGCAAATTACTTTATCGCGGCACTATTCAGTGTCCCGTGGCATTCGAAAATAAACCACCTATGCACCAAGCTTAAGCTGTTGCTTTTGTAAAACAAGCCAATTTTTAATCTCTGGATACCGGTGAAGATAAATGGTATCACCAACTTAACGCATAAATTAATATTCAAAATATGATCTTCCCACGTTTGAAACATTGTTTGGAACCTGTTGCGTTGTGTTTTGACTTGTTTGGACCTATTTCACCGCCCAACATGCTAGCAATGTCGCCAACAACTGTCGTAGCGGTTAACATTTAATTGTAAAGGCCTTTACTGTAGAGTTTGGCTGACAACGCTAGGAACGCAATCTTGCTTACGCATTCGATATCTTGCTTACCCGAACACAAGCTTGCTTGTGCATTCTACCAACGCTCTGAGTCAATAATGGCGTGTGGTTTCAAGCTTGACTTAAATGGGTTTGTTGCGTTGCCCGATAATTTGCGTTCCATAGTTTTGAAGCGCCAGTGAAAGCAAATATTTTGGAAAGACGTATTTTCCAGTTATTTACTTGTCGCATCTGGGGTTCAGATTTATTCATTTTAGTCTTGAGTTTGTTTGCTTTCTCTGCTCTTACTTTAGCCATTCAAGGTTCCAGCCGTAAGAATTACTTGCAGATCTTAGGACTGACGATGCGTAGTGTTATGTGAAATCGAACTCCTATAAAGAAATTTACTGATTGATCGACTTGTTTGTCACCTTTGTCAGTTTGTTGAGACTAATTAGTTGATTTACTTTCTAAAGCATCTTTTTGACCCTACTGCAAGATGTTGTTTTTTTGCAGCGTTAGCGCAAAAGTATTCTGAGCTTTAAAAAATTAATTCACTTGCTTTTTTCAGGCAGGAGTATCCGTAAGCCTAACAGTAATATTTCACATTTTCATTCTTCGATACAATTAGCTCTTTTCCCTAACCTTTCACACTTTTTTCCAAAAACCTTTCCAAAAAAATATTTCATAGAGTAGACGATATGTAGCAGGTTTTGAATAGTTACTCTTTCACAAAAGCTTTTGCAAGAGAACGTCTTCAACTTTTAAAATTTCACAAGGGTTAAGATTTATTTCACAGGGAGTCACAGAGGTTCTTGCCGTGTTCAAATTTGGCCTGGTTTGTCAATTATTATTGAGTTCTTGAGTAACCTTCTGTTCGGTGTTGTCATTAAATTGTATGTTTCCAAAATTTGCTTGACCCCGAGTTTCGTAGATTTAAAATCGCTACAGCCTACCATCACCGACTACGCCCCAGCACACTTAGGTGGTTTATTAGAAAACAATTGCATCTCGCTGACTACATTGAGTTTATAAGTTGTAATTTTAAGAAACTGACTTCTAACATTTTTCTGCAAATTGCATAAGACACCGCAGGCTGGCACGTCATGGTGCTGAGTTTGGGTGAAGGTTAACGAATTTTGGTTGAGACAGCTTGAAAATGTAGATGAACTTAACAGAATTTAAAAAGACACAAAAAGATTTTACAAACCGTCTTTGAAAAAATTTATCATCCCCAATGTGTAAAATATCTCAAACCATTTAGCTAGATGACGCGTAGTGCACGCAGCACCAAACAGAGACTAGCAAAATTTCAATTGCTGAAGATATAGGCTAGCAATTATTAATACACCTTCCTAGAAAATAACGCACAAACCGAAATTGCAACTCATGGACACAACTCTAACCTGAAAGAAATCCGATCGCCCACGGAATTCCCAAAACTGGAATAAGGATTAGAAGAGCTTTTGTGGCTGTTTTGACATTATCGGCCATGATCCTTTTCTGCGTAGAGTTTCTTCGCTGCATGCTGGAAGAGCTTTGTTTGATTATGATGAGAGAAACCGTGACTTTAAAAGCAATGGACAAATTTGTAATCAGCACAAAGGTGACCGGAGCTATGACGGTTGCGTAATAAATGGGCGAATTTGAATCCAACCAGCACTTGTTGTATTTTTGAATGGGAGTATCACGATATACTCCGGGCTTATTTTCTCTTGCATTGGTCACTTCTTTGTACAAAAACGATGGCGCCATATATATGTCCAGACAAATTCCAACAGCAGATGAGCAAACGACAATTATTGTTGGAAAAATCGATCCAATAACGAAGCTCAGGATTTTTAAGGTCCTGGGATTTTGGCTCGTGTACATGAAAACTTGCTCGGATGAAATCAGTGCGAGCCGAAGTCCTTCAACTAGCATCCACATCGCTGCAAACAAAAAATGTTCATCCCTACAACCAGCATCAATCAACTTTGGCAGGAATCCCCGCGCAAAGCTGCTCTGTTTTGTTGGGATATTTGTAGTCGAGGGAAACCATGACTGTAAATATACCCGGTGGGTTCATGTACTTGGTTAGCAGCTTGTTTTATTTAGATATTGTCTGTTCTTTCAAATGTGTCTAGCTCTTGAATCGTTCAGCCATTTCATTGTTCCTGTTCAGATTATTTTTATATTTTAGATGATGCAAATTGATATCGTGTTTTTACATTTACATCTGCAGCTTATTCACAACCAATACAATAAAGGTTTTTGATTTGCAAAAGTAAGGATCGTAGCTTAGTCGGCTTGACGTCTGGTGAAAAACTAAAACATTACAATATACAAAGAAGAGAAATTTCACCATCACAATTTTGTGGTATTGACTTTCGTAATAAACACCAACTCTTTCAAGACACATTTAACAGAAAAGGAACAAAAGAATTAATTGTTTGCACATGAATCAGGAATTTTTATAACCCATATCTTTCGTCGTTTATGAACGTAAGCTAACTCTAAACAAAAAAGGGGATACACTTAATTCTTTTGGATACACTTAACTCTTTTTATAAAAATAAAAAAAGGGGATGCACTTAATTCTTTTCTTGTTTTCATACAAGAAAGTGAACACGTCCTTCTCGAGGATTTCATCCAAGGAAGGCTTGATCTCGTAGTAATAGATACGTATTAAACTTGGTATCAATCATAATTTGCATAACAATGCTCCTGGCATTCAATAAGCTAGGAAAGCACAAAGCGAAAAAATGATATATTATAAACTTTTCACCTGTTCCAATGAAGAAAAAATGCGTGGCAACTGTCACAACTTCGCAAATTTTTTGGCTTGTGACCGCTACTTCCCCGACCAGAATACACACGTGCAGAAAAAGAAGAGACAAAGCCAAGTTTATCTGAACGAATGTGCGATCGCTACTGATCTTGTTCTTGTAGACACAAAGAACAGCAACGGTAACGATGAGAAAGACGACGGAAAGTGATTCAGTCACGTAAGAGCACACCTGGAACAAAAAGCACTTTTTAATGTCCATCCAACAGGTTCTTTTCGAATTGCCTTGTTCATTAAAGATGCTGCAATAAGCAAGAACCGAAAAAGCAAAATTACGAAAATTCAACAAGAATAAAAAAATTGATAAAACCCGCCTGTCGCGCAACAGTGCTTTTCATTAATGTTTTCTGACGTTAAGAGGGGTGCACACAACTCAATTGCTGTGTTTAGGCTTCGACAAAATCTATTCAGTTTATTTGTTTGGCCGCACAACACATTGCTTTGGCATAGCAACCCGCGCTGTACCCACCTTCACTCCCCAAGGGACAGCCACAGCTTTCAAGGACAGCAGAAGGGCAAAAATGGTCGTGTGGTTGCTTCTACACACCACAGGACCAAAGGTGGTATCATCAAGTCTTTCAAGACCGAAGCTCGAAAACTCCCCCAGTTCTGTGTTGACGTACACGCAACGGAAGTCCACATCGTACAGAACCACGGTGTCCCCCTTCTTGTTTTCATACAAGAAAGTGAACACGTCCTTCTCGAGGATTTCATCCAAGGAAGGCTTGATCTCGTAGTCCACTACTCCCTGTAGCTCCGTGCGGCGCCTTGCTTCTCGGCCTTTCAGACTCAAGTACGGAACCCCGTGCGGGACAACAACGCGTTCTGTTTTAGCACCTTCGCACTTATTCTGCTTTTTATCGTTTTCCAAAATGAACTGACTCGCATTCTGCCAGTAGAACTGCAACATCACGACTATAATTTCGTCGCAATGCCTGCCGTAGCTCTGACTAGCCTTGTTGAAAAGGTACGTGACATTGTACTGACTCAGTCTGTTGTTTGTTTGTGGCTGCTCGTAAACAGAGCAGTTCTGTTCGTCAACTTCTCGCTGCCATCTTGCGTCTTGTTCCGGCTGCGAAGCGTACGACGAGACTTGCAAAGACACGTTTCCGAGCTCTGCTTCAATTGCGTTGAAAATCTGACCCACTGCTCGTTTCGTTGCTTCAGATTTCTCAGGGCTTTGCTCGACTGTTGCAGACCACGCTTTCACCATGTGTATAACTTCGGAAATTTTCTCGTGCTTAACGGCCGCTGTGGAAAAAGAAGAATATCAACCTTTGAAACAAATTTTGTCAAAACCGTCAAATCCTAGTGTCTCAACCGGGTGGTCGAGCAGGGGTCTTTGCTGGGGTAAAATAATAGAACGTAAATACGTTTGAACAAAATCTAGTTTTATTTATTGGAGGACAGGGGCCATGGCTGTGGTGGGTCTTGTTAGGGGAGCCACACACCAAGAAAGGTTGGGAAAAGTTGGTTTAAGTGCTGTCTATGGCAAGAAATCCTGTCACGGTCAAGAATCAGGCATTGCAATCTTGTCAGGGTATATACTCCGCCTACGGAGTGGGCCTCATCAGCTCTTATTCAAATAGGAGCTGTTTGAGCGCAAAGAAGGCTGTGCATCCACTTCTCTAAGTATTGTTTGTGCGCGTTATTTGCTTGTTAGTGGCAGTCTTTGCTAAATGCAACTTTATTAAATTTAAATCTTATTAATGAAATTCAGCAATCACACAGTGATACTCGAATAAGAAATGGCAATACAGCATCACGTACTGTTAGAATTACTAAAGAAAAGGCAGGTAAATAAATTTGTATGTAAATTGCAACATATTCTCTTTTTCAAAGTGAACAGGGTGATATAAGAAAAGAGCTAAATATTTAAATTTAAAAAGTACCTGAATCAGAGTTGTAAGTCGGGCCGGGATTTTTAGGTCGGGCCGGATGCGGGCAGGGTTCGGACTTAAGTTTATCAAAATGTTTTGGGTCGATTTCGGGCCTGCATACACAAGTCTTTATACTATTCGACATAACGATTTTTTTTCTTTCTTGAACTACATTTGTTCCGATCACTGCTGTAACGTCTGTGAGTGAAGTGATTGTGATTTTTTTTCAGCTAAATCTGTTTGCAAACACAGTTCCATTCTTTAGTTCTCTGACCGGATTAGTCTCATACACACTCTTTTTCAGAAAGCGGTGAGGAAATTAGCACGCGATGGCATTGCTTCGAAAAGATCAATCACTTACGCGATTCTTCGCTTGTGTTAAGAGACGATGACCTACAATCTCGCTTTTCATGCATAGCGCTATTCTAAATAATTCCTTTTATGCCTATAGCGCCATCGTGGATAATTTCGTGATAGTTTGTTTTTATGTTGAGAAACATTACCTTCCGCAGTATTGGCATTGACGAACAAGCTGTGTTTGTGCTTGTTTAAGTTAATGTTTTGGTCAAGGTGATTGCTATTTTGGGTGTGATAAAATCGTGTACCTGCAGCTACAGCCGCACACTGCGTTTTTTGATACCCCGCAGTTAACGCACATCTTGACTCACTAGGTAAGTTTGGCTTTCAGGCTAAATAAGGCTTCAAAAACAAATGTCGGGCTCGGGTTGGGTTCGCACTTGTTATTTCGGGCTCGGGCCGGGTTCAGGCTTCAAAAGGAGGCCCATTTACAACTCTGATCTAAATAGCCGACGTATCTCATAGGACTGGCGATTGACACAACGCAATTACCTTATAAAGTAACCATGAAGACTACTAACACATTAACAGAAAAATTAAAGAGAATATTGTGAAGATGTAGAAAAATAACAATACTATTTTCAAACAGTCTAGAATCAAATCTAAAGAAAATGTTGAGCGTAAAAATTTGCAAGCGTACTCTAAGTGAATAATATTAAAATAAAAGTTTACGATTTGAAAGGATGATAAATTATTGCTACATGACACAGATAAAAGTGGTTTTGGAGTTTGCGTCTGGTTCATGGCATGTCTTAAATATTGTCTGGTATTTTTGTCAGCATTTTGGGACCCACACGCGTAAAAAAGGGACCCACACGCGTAAAAAAGTTTTGACAAAAAGGTAAGTTATGTCTAAATGAAAATTTTTAGATGTGGTAAGCTTATAATTAGGTAGAAATCGATCTGAAAAACATGTGCAAGGTAGGCATCTAAACTGCAGAGAAGAGAGTTATTTACATGACAGTACATGAACTTTCCTACTAAAATTAGCTCGTTTTGAAACAGGTACATCCCTAATTTGCTAGTGTGTGTCATTTGGTAGTTTTACATTCTTGCGGTTTAGAAATTTAAATCCTTTTGCAAACTAATTAATGTTTGCAAAACTTTCAGCGCTGATTTAATCGCACTGCTCAATTTAAAATGATATCATTTAAGTAATCAGTGAACGATAAACAAGCATTTCTGTCAAGATGGATAAGCAGACGATGCAAAGATTCGGCACATCCTGGTTAGTAAAATGCTTTGCTATGAACAATACAGTATAATGCATACTCTTCAAAATTGAGTAGATTTTTTAACATTCCGTTTCTAGTTAAATTTGCCATTAACGATTCCTCAAGAAATACTTTAGATATTCGTCATAACTAATAGAGCCAAGATTCAAATTTAGAATGCAAGCAAGGTTTCTAGTGTCTTTTGAATATTGTGCTTAGCAATGCCTTTTTAGTTAGCATTCGAAATGTTGATCTTCATCTAGTTTTTCAAAAGACTGCTATTTTTTCCGTAGCTTAATTTTTTCCATTTGGAAATTTACTGCATTAAGTTTTCTGAATAATTTTGTTAACAACAAGCTCTAAAGTGCGCTCACTTAGAAGAACAGCGACAGGACACCACTCTTACTATGCAATTTTGATGCATTGGAAGCAATTGCTACTGTTGATGATGATGTCAAATACTGCGTTTCGGACACTTCTTTTGACGTTGTGGCCAACTCAGCCACTTGCTGCTGCATCAGTGGAAAAGGCGCAACGGTTGAATGTTCTGACAATTTCGTAGGTGCTCTCTGCCTAGTTGATGATTGGCTCGTTGCGTATTTATTCCAAAGCAAGTTGTTATCTGGTGTAGGTTTCCTTGTTCCATGTTTTTTGAAATAAGACGACCGAGTTATGGTGGAAGAGGGATGAGTTGTCCCGGTAACTGTCGAAGAAAAAGAAATATTCTAGATCAATTCCATTTAATGCAAAGATAAGGCAAACATGTAACTTGTAACATCACAAAGCAAAGTAAAAGGTTTTGAAATTGAACAGTGTTGTCACCAGGCCCGTAGCCACGCTTTAAGGTTTGGCGGGCCAAATGAATTTTTAGGGGGGCAAGATTTTTGTTTTTATTTATGTTTAAAACAAATTTTCCTGGGCACAAAACAATTTGGGCGGGAAAAAAGTATTTGGGGAGCACTGCCGCCGAATGCTCCCAAACAATCGGCTTGATGCTTCTTTGACTGTAGAGATCCGTTCGTACAGTATATGATAAGCGGCAAAAATACCTCGCAGCACTGCGGGTTTAAATCACCATGGCTGCAGTAACTCAAGCCACAAAAAGGTGAATGGCAATGTCAAGAACTGAGTAAAATTGCACCGTTCCTGCCGATGTGTGACCTACAATGTTAGAAAAACGGGGACTATTGACGTCCAGCTTCATTTTACCGAAGAGAAATTCAGCGAGATATTTGCCTTTTAAGATTTTCGCGTGTTTGCATTCACACAAGAGATTATCTTAACGTCGATTCGCAGGAGAGACAACAACTGGGTCTGAGAGAGAAAGAATTGGTTTTGCACATCTAAAATTTTATTTCATTTTGAGATTCACTGCAACAAGTTTTCTAAAGATCTCTGTTAGCACCTCAGCTACAATACGTTTACTTACAAATATCGCGAAAGTCTGACAGAACATAGTCCTTACCGTGCAACTTCGAAGTCTTATACGCAATCTCTGGTGCTGATGAAGATGTCAAATACTGCCTTTCGGGTAGTTTCTTCATGGTAAACTCAAGCACTTTCTCCTCACTCGGTAGAAAAGGCACAGCGGTTGACTGTTCGAAAAAGTTCGTAGGTTCTTTCTGCCTAGTTGACAATGGGTTTGCTGTGGATTTATTCCAAAGCAAGTTATTGTCTGATGCAGGTTTCCTTGTTCCTGTGTTTTGCAAATAAGACGACCGAGTCGTGGTGAACGATGGCAGAGTTGTCGCGAAAACTGTCAAAGAACGAGAAACGTTGTAGCCCAATATTCATTCCACGCAAAGTTCTTTTCGCACAGTGGAACGAACGAATTCTTTGTCTGGCAAATATTCAAATTCTTACGTCATAAAGCAAGATATCGAGTTTTTGAAGTTCAACCGTTTTTTACAAAAACATTCAGCTTGATGCTCCATTGGTTGTAAAGCCCTTTGCAGAAAAACGTCAATGCGCAGAATGTTTAATCGACGATTTTGTTCTGTTTCTTTATTTAGCCCATCACGCATGTTTGACTCCTGGCTCTCTGGCAATTGTTCCTGATGGAAGACAAATTTTTTTATCAAAAATATCGTGATGTACGTACAGAGGAATTTTATCCCAGGAACACTGTTCATAACTTAAATCCAAACCCTAAAGTAAGCGTCTCAAGTTTATTTCCTTCAAGCAGTTTTCAGAGACCCAGCAAGAACAAATTTCCCTCAACCTTACTTCTGAAATCAGTGTTCACCGAATGTCCAATTAACGCAAATCCGGGAGTAAAGCGTTGCTTCCCATTAACATTTAAACACAGGGGTGATCTTGAATTAAGTAAGACTAGGTAGAATTAGGTAGGATGAGGTGATTCCGTACGCCATAAAACTTTGTCTCCCTCTAGCGTTCAATTATTTCGACACCAGACTTGTATCCGCTGTGGCAGAGCAGAATAACAAATCATTACAATGGCTGCAATGGTTGGTGCCCCTAGTAGGGTCTTGAAAGAGATAGTACAATGCCTTTTGAGTACAGTAACGGGCATGGACAAATGGCTACCTAAAATCACTAGCCTAGTGACTGTAAACATCGCGTCAAAATAATAAACAGGACAGTGGCCAAAATGTGCAGAATGAAGTACAACTTTAGGAAAATTCGCTGGCGCAAACTGCAGTGATTTAGTTTTAAAAGTATAGTCAGTTTAAAAGTTTCCAAAGAATATGGTTTGGTAAACAACCATCGTATAATGGGTCATCCATATGGAATAACGTTATACTCATTAACGCAGCCAGGGGGACCCAGGGGGCCATGCCCCCAAAAATATTTAGGGTATCTAGTCATTGAATGCTTTGAGAGGCGGGATTCCAAATAAAATACCGTTGTTCGCCTAAAATCAAACATTTTGCCCCTCCCGAAATATTTCTGAGGGCCCCAAAAAATTTTGGCTTGGCTACGCCACTGGTTATGCTGTTGACATAAGAACTTAATAAAGTTTTTTGCTGTAATTCTTCATTTCAAAAAATAAGAAATTTAAAATTAAAAACAAGAACGAAAATGGAAAGGCGAGTAAGAAATGATGGAGTATTTGCCAAAAATGTGTGACATGATATACTAATTCCCTATGAAATTAATTCTTAGAAATAAGTTATATCATATCGAAGTTTTTCCAGTGGCAATAGAAACTTGAACTTTACTCTTCCTGCACTATTTAGCAAAACACTCAAACCTTCTCAATTATGTTTGTATTAAAATCTAACTTTGTGGTTGGGGTCGCACCTTTGTGTCTTAAACATACAGCTCTCTGCTGTAACTTCCTAAAATCACCTTTTCTTCTTGGTATCATTTGACATGGAATCAATTCGTGGAGCCTTAGTCGCTGGTGTCAACCATTGCTTAGAATTGACACTGGAGGTTTTACGCAAAACACATGTTTCTTTTTGAAAAAGAAAGGTAAACAAAAATATTTCCGAACTGTGCTAGGTCTTTTCAAAGTTATGAGCCGACTTGTTTTGCCATTTTTCTTGTTGCAACTATACATAAATCAAATTTGTTTCGACCTGGAATCTTATTACTTTATTTGCTCTCTGAAGAAACAAGTATTTACAGTAAATGCATTGGTTCGGACTCATATACGGACTCAGAACTCCCTCTTGCCTTATCATGTTGGTTACAGTGAAGGGGAATGAAACGTTGGTATCCCATTTTGCTTGCATGGTCTGTTGCCTATACTGACCAATCAACAGTCTTACTGAGCACATATAGGTACACTGCGCTTTAGCTTAGCAAACAGCAAGTTGTGGTTACTTCTGTCAAATGCTTTGGACGCATCCAAGAATGCTGAAAACACTGGGGTACCCTTGTTTACACAATAGGTAACACTCTGTTTGAGAAAAAAGCGCATGTCAGTGCCATGCTGTGGCTTGAAACCAAGCTGGTTGTCCGTTGTGGCCACAAGTGGTGAAATGCAGAATGAATAATGTTCAAACAAGTTGGAGGTGATAGTTGCAAGAGAAACAGGCCTAAATTTCCCAGCATCACTTATGCCCTCATTCGTATTTTTACAAATACAGTAAGTACAATGACGGTTTGCATGCATTCCTGTGTACAATGACGGTTTGCAAACATTACGCACCCATTGAAGAGACTACCGAGATAGTTGCAAACACTTCAATCAGCATATAAAAATGGGTTCGGAAAAATGCGATCTGTGCCAGCTGCAGGATTTCGAGGTAATTTACGAAGTAGAGATTTCATCTTAGAACTGCTGCACATCAAGTCGTCAATCACCTCAAAATTTGTTAAAAGTTTCCTGCGTCTTTTTCAGACTTGACAAGTGAGCGCAATAAAAATTCTCACGCGCGGTGCAGCCTGCGATTCGTCAACATGGGAAGCTCTGCTGCGAAATAGAGCACCGCGCGGGTTGAAAATTTTTGCCCGCTCCCGCCCCCCACCTGCAAAATTTGAACCTGCCCCGCACCAGCAGGAATTTGAGAAATATCACCGCGCTCGCCCCGAACCGCAAACATTTAATCAGCACCCGCCCGGCACACGCTCATTTTAAGTCAGGGCTGGGAACTTGGCCTTTTTGCGGCCGAATTGTGAAAAATTGGCCGTTTTCAGTAGTTTGGTCGCAAAAGTTTTGTTTGGTCGTTTGGCCTTCTTTGCGTATTTTTGAAAATTTGGCAGAAGTTTGGCCTAATGTGCATGTGTTACCACATTCTGGAATTTAAACACTCAAAAAGTATCCGTGTACTTTCACAAGCACAGTTCTCTTCCTGACAGTTGAAATTACCCACTTTCCAAACCCAGAGCATGGAAATAATAAGGATGAATAATGATCGTTTGTATGTAGTCGATCGACCAAGTTTCTAATCTGCAGTTTATTTCCTGAACACAATTGCTGAAACTCACGATGATTCACTTTAGCAGAATAGTACCCTGATGGTGGGCTTTGGGGCACGGTGAGAAAAGTCGTCTGTTTGGTTTTTGTATATATACAGTAGATCAATCATTTGCAGTGGCTTTTCGTGACGCCACCTATGATAATAAAGCCCAGAGCAGAATGGGAAAACAAATAATTTTTATTGGCAAAATGTGTTGTGATGGATAGGGTTGAAAGTACTCACTGAGAACTGTACTAAATAATTTCATTCTAAGAAAAAAGTTTGAGATTGCATGCGCGATCTGCGGAACACAAGCGCAATGAAAATGTCAACGTTAACATACACATGTACATACATAGATTTGCTCTCCAGATTTAAAATCGGCCAGGGGTGGGCCAAAGGGGCCATGCCCCCCCACATTTTTGGAATATATAGTTATTTTGTGCTTTGAGAGGCGGTATCCCAAAAAAATAGTGTTTTTCGCCTAGAATTAAACATTTTGGCCCCTCAAAATTTTTTGGAACCCCCCAAATTTTTGTGCTGGATACGCTACTGTTTGAGATTGCATGCGGCATCTGCGGAGCACAAGCGCAATAAAAATGTCAACGCTAACATACACATGTATATATAGCTGGGTTTGCTCTCCAGATTCAAAATCGGCAAAGTTTCGAGCCTGGTATTAATTGGATCCGTAATATTTCGTGACTTTGTGTTTATTGATTTTCATATTACGTGTTTTGTTTGCCGATGACACCAGTCGCCAGTTGATGACCACTTTACACTATGAACCATATGCAGAAAGATTGGGTAAGAGTTGTTTGGCTTGACTAAGAAATCGCGGAGTGCGCCAGCAGCCTGAATTGGACTTAGAAATCAGAATCTGGTCAGTCAGGCAATATTAACTTTCTAAATTATGTCAACGAAAATATTTGTTGAGAAAAATAAATGAAAACCGCGTTTGGCCTTAAGCACGTATATTTGGTTTATAAGAATTCGCCTAGGCACTGCGCTGATGAAGTATGTACCAACCTTGTTAAACCTGTATCCGCCCCACTCACCCTCACAACCCGTGCCCGCCCCAACCGCACTGTTTTCGCCCCAAACCTGTTCCTGCCTCTCTGTGTCTGAAAACCACTAAAAACTCATGCAGCGTGTTTCATCGCTAGTGGCAACGTAATCAGCGGTTCATTTCAAAGCCAACAGAAGCTTTGAAAACACAGTAGAGTAAAAATGTGGAACCTCTTGCTAAACCTTGAAAGCTTCCTTCTTAGCTTTAAAAGCACTGTTGAAAAAGAGTATGTTGTTCTCTGAACTGACAAATTTTAAAAATTGCACTTCTGCTATTCAAGACATGCCCAGCGTACTAAACACTCGTTCGCTAGCAGCGCTAGTTGCCATCAAGCAGAACGTATTTCTTGCAAGTTCACTGAGAGCTGGATATTACAATCTGTGGTCTCGCCACCACTAGAAAATGTTGCTACACCCTTGTACCGCAAGCTCTCTGTATAATTGAATTTCTTGCTCATATCTGTTTCACATGCGTTGATTCAACATTCAGTTACCCGAAGAAAAAATTTCTTAACCCGCGCCTGACCCGCACGCATAGCTCCGCGGGTTCCCGCACCCGTCTCGCAAATGCGGACATCCGCAACCCCCGGGCAGGTCTCTACTGCGAACGTAGTCGCTATGAACCCTGCGGTATGATCAACAGCACGAAGAAAGCGAAGTTGAACGCCTGCAATCTAATTTTGACATTCTAGCTGTGGAGATACAGGACAGCATCATAAAATTTCTTTTCTTCTTTATCACAAATAATTTAATTGCAATAGATGTAGTTTATGTCTTAACTCGTTCATCAGCTTAAAGAGCGAAATGCCGAAATGTTTGTGTGAATTACCCTTATCTTCAGATTTCCTGTTAACATATTGTTACTATTTAGTTTAGATGCAAAATTTCCTTACGTACTTTTGCTTTCCACAATTTACTAATGGCATAAAAGTTTTCGTTTTTCACGTTGCGCAAAAGAAAAATCTACAAACAAACTTACATTTGAATACAGCAGTTGTGGGAACAGAATCTTTGAAAACTGGTGGCAGTGATGTGACACCTTTTGATTTCCAGCTTGGCGATATTAAGAATTCCTTAATGAATTCAGAGAAATGGGGATCGGGAAAGCTCTTCGCTGTTGTAGTTAAATCTGATGATGACGTGTTTTTCAACGGTGTCTGTAACTGTAACCGTGGGTCTTCTGCACTTTGCGTTGTTGCTTGAGAGTACGGCAAAGAAGGCGTGAATACCAGAGGCTGCGGGAAGCTGATAGAAGCTGTTGTAAAGGATATTCTTGTAGATGATGGTTACTGAGGACTTCGAGTCCGAGTACTATTTTGAAGCATACTATGCAAAACTCTTGACTGTTTCCAACTAGACACAAAGCCAGGAAAGTCTTTATGTTTTGTTTGACAGGGGAGACAACAAACACGGGGTGCTACAATTAGCGAAAGACTACAGCAAGGTCCTCATCTGATTCCAGCAAGGGGACGCTATTAGCAAATGGGGGAGCCATCGCCACGGGCCTTCAACTAGCGGAGGACGTGGGCAGAGCCAGACAAGAGTCTTTTGTAAGACAGTTACATCTAAACGGGACTTCGTTCTACTGATGTTGATTCAAAATTTAGCCTGAGATGGCTCATACGTACTCAATTAATTCAGTGTGAATACCAGGTAAGAACATTTTTTCCACTGTTTTTCGCGAGAGAAGATTACTTTGAAGTGACTGTATTTTTCATGTTTGTGATCAAAATAATCGTTTTTCAAAAATATGTGTTTTGCAACCAAGGACCTTATGGAGTAAACGCAGGACGTAAAACTTCGGCGTTCACTGATGCAAAACTCTTAAAATGTCGACTCGATCCTAAGCCTCGTCTTATTGACTGCACACAAAATACCTGAAGTTGTGAGAAGTTTCTGACATTTTGTTGCGTTGAACTCCTTCGTTTGTCTGCATCCTGACCCTATGAAATACAATATATTAGACAGCATGTTGAAGGTGGCATCCTAAAAGGAGTTGGGCTACAAGATGATCAACTTTTGCAAATAAAATTTAAGAACACTTTCGGAAACTACGCGAAATTATTAAGGTTCCAAACATTTTGTTATTCGTTGCCGCCCGCTCCCGTTTGTTTTTATCAATTTTAGAACTTGTAACACGGTTTTCAAATTATATGAGCGGCTCTTTACACCTTTAACTTTACTTAAACATTTCGCAGTAACGTAGCAGTGAGAAATTATCAAGCACCTAAAGTTGGAAAGGCTTCAGTGCTGTTTTATTTGTTTTACATACAGAAAGGACAAAAAATTCGTAACTAGTTGCAGCTTCTAGCCTTCTACTATTAATTGCAACTCATTTGTTGAATCTGCGCATACTTCACTAATCGCTACAACACTAGGTTTAGCTTTTCTGGACGGTCAACGTGAGGTTGTGCCTCTGAAGAGCATTATCAACATTTAAGAAGCTGACATCTACTGTTGTCACCAGCCCCTTCCCCCAATACACTTCAAACTACAAAGAGAAACTCCATGGTACTTACGAAACAAAATGCAAAGTTTATCAGGCGAAATGGTGTTGATGTCTTGACAACAAGATGCGTTTTTGCATGATTCTGCTGCTGAAAAAATCATATTAAGTGAAAAACGTATGGTGGGCACCCAAATAACAGTCTAGGCTGGTGTTGACAAAAACTACCTCGCAGTCGCGATAAAAGTGCTTTGTTTTTACGTTATTGAACTTTAGGTTCAGACACGGCTTTCCGAATCATGAAAAATTAATATCCGGTTTGTCTTGAGGCAACCACTAATGACAGAGCGTAACGTGTCTGACCTTATTGGCATAGCGCGCAAAACCGTGGTTGCACAGAAACGGTTAACCTACCTAGTTTTAACAAACATGCATAACGAAAAAATTTTCAAGCAAATAGCCTACTGCTCTACCAGGTAGCATTGGGGCGTGGTAATTCCTCCAAGAAAAGACACACATTTCCAATAGTTGTAGGTAATTCAGTGATTTTGAAAAATATTTCATGGCACACACTTTGGCAGTAATGCTTCAGCTAAATGCAAAAGGCGTCGGAACAGTCTGTAGGCATTCAGAGAGAAGCGACTGCTCAAAAATCCAATCACAATAATTTCCATGCAATATATAAAAATGCACGATTACACGATCAAACGAACACAGATGCACAATTTACTACGCGCTCCTGGATTGCTGTGGGTCATCAGAAGCACATACTTGAGGCAATCAAAGAATTATTAACTTCTACAAAGCTCTACCTNAGTACTACTGCGAAAATGATTATGTGTGCTAAAATANAAAGATCGAAAATATAACACCCGACATTAGAAAAACCATACGAAATCAAAAAAATGTGCCTTGAAATTCCATGATTGTCAACTTTGATTTGAGAGCGACAACCTACTGTAACTATCAAAATCTGTCGGTGATTATACAATTTCTATACTTTATAATATATGTTCGTGGTGAAGATACGATTCGATCAATTGACATTTTTAGCTTATGATTGTGTAACATAATATTCTGAAAATGTTGAAAGAACTACCTGACGTTCGGACGCTTTTGCTCAGCTGACGGACTTCAATTTTAGGTGAACAATCTGAATAAATTGTAAGATCATAAAATAATTGGTTTTTGAAATCATACGAAAGTTTAACAGTCGTTTCATAAAATATTTGAAAAATATTTGCACCAACAATATTGTAGATCATAAAAAAGAAACAAATACAACTCGTTGAAACTAAACAAATAAAAGATTAGACTTCTTGTGATTTGAAGAAGTAAATGATTTCAGGTAAACAAACTTGAAAGTGATTTTCCCATTAGTTCATGATGAGCGAATGAATGCTTGAAACATCACTCAGTTATTTTTGACACCCGCTATTTTTGTCGGGAAGATCGCGAGGACAGCAGGTCTAGGCCATCTCGAAATACTTGACGGTTTTGCCAACAATGCCTGCAGCAATGCCTGCTATACATCAAAACGGGACCAAACCAGGTCAGAAATGTAATCACGCCACCTCTTCCTGGACAACCCTTGGGCCACTTTCCCGTGGGTGTAGCTAGCAGAACTCGTGTTGTCAACCTTTTCTGAGCCATTCTGGACACGTGACCGAGCCACTGTAGCTGAGATCTCTGAAGTTGGAGAAATACCTCGACATTTAAGGATTTTCGAATTATACAGCTGCTCAACTTTTTGCGAATTGTCATTAGTTGCGTAACTCACGGGTGGGCAGAGGGGCGAATCGCTTCCACCCTGGTAAGCAAAAAAAAACCGGCCTCCCACTTAGCTTATCTTTCGATTTTAATGTTCTCATGGTTTTCAGTAAGTTGTTGTTTTTTGGGTTTTTCGGAGTATTTTCCGTTTATTTAGGGTTTTAGTATAGCCATCCACATCCAGTTTCACCATTATTTCTCTAATTTTTCTTCTGAGTGTTAGCTAGTGGGCCAGTGGGCCTCTTTCCGCTACGTTTTTCCTCCTGATTCAAGCCCCTAGTTACGCCACTGATTATCATGCCATGAACTCTTCGCAAAGCGCATCTCTGTCGCTTGTGCTTGAGAGAGCACTCTCTTAGTCATTACCCAAGATTCATGATCATAGACGAGGATCCGAACAAAGACCGATATAAAAACTGAAAGCTTTGCTGTGTTTGAAAGCTCCCGTTTTGTGACCAGAGAACGATAAAGCTCACGCAAAACTGCGTTTGCCTTACCAATCCCGGTATTAACCTCATTGTTCTGCCTTCTGTCACTCGTGAATACCACCTCAAAGTGCTTGATCTTCTCTACTTGTTGCAGTGTATTGCTGCTTTCTTGCAGCTTATTACACTGCCCTCGATTTTTTGAGTGACAACGCCTTGGATTTTCTGAGTACCTCGGTCTTTTTAGAGCTAATTTTCATTCCCAATTGGTCACACGCACCAACAAATCAATCAAGTTCATGCTGATAGCATAGTTCAGAGGAGGCATGCACCACCAAATCATCTGCAAAAACTAAACCGTTTATCCTGCAGCCCCCAACTGTGACACACTCATCGACTCCGCTATGACTGCCAATTCACATAGACTATGAAGAGGAGTGGTGACCGTACACCCTTGTCGGCGTTCAACACTCATATACGTGATTAGTTGTGACTTAACTCCGCCGACACGGACACAAACTTCTGAACAAGTGTACAATTCAGAGCCTGACTAGAAAACCGCATGGTTATTTCAGATGTCCTGGGAACAAAATAAACACTGTTCTAATGTGGTTTGTTTTCTGTGGCGTGATTTGATGTTTGTGTATGGTTGTTCCCAAATAAACTGATACTGATACTGAATAACTTGACGGTAAGTAACAGGCGGCCGTCCAGGCGTCCACACCATACTCCAGCAACACTCCCCAAAGGTTTTCTCGATTTTTTGAGGTCGACAAACAAGCGCAGACATCTTTGACATACTCCCAAGATTTCTCGAAAATTTGCTGGAGAGTGAAAATTTGGTCTGTAGTGCTACGGCCAGGACGAAAAAAAACACTGCCATGGGTGTCATCCATCTGGGGTTCAATTATTTCGCAACATCTTTTTCCAATGCCCCCTCACACACACTTTTCCAGGAATTCTGAAGAGAAAAACGCCATGGTAGTTAGTGTCTCCTTTCTTGTGTACAGGGATGATCCAGTTTGCCCGTCTTCTAGTGACCTTCCTGAAACGCCAACCACTTGACACACTAGAACTACGTTTGCAACATATGATACACAAAATATTTTCGGCGTGACAAGAAACTCGTTTAGCAGTTGCACAAAAGTTTCTTGTTTTAACGGTCGCGTTTACAAGTTGATTCAAGTTCATTGTTTTAGATAAAATGTTTCGTTCAAAGCTGCTCTGCTCGTAAATACAGGAAATTCTCAATCTAACATTTACGTCTGCATCCCAGCGACAGCAGCGACAGCAGCGACAG
>JGI24159J19872_10002698_pt1 | contig 21414 bp, 15 predicted proteins | sample Ectturendosymbi4_FD_19872 | JGI IMG/M metagenome (IMG submission 19872) | reverse complement strand
TCACCTATCACGTCCTGCAACAGAAAAGACATTCGTTAAAAAATGGGTTTTTTATCGAACAAAATATGGGTATGCATCTTTTTGGGTCACCCTGTATGTCCTGATTGGCAACTTTCAATTTCGTTATCACAAGGATAGGTCACGTTCAGCGTGAAAACGCTGCAGATTAAGTCGCAAATGATGGGATTTCAAGCGTTTGGTTTGCGACTAACAAAATATGGGTACGCATCTTTTTGAGTCACCCTGTATATACTTGATTTGTTGCAAAAAATAAAAGACTGTGTGAATCATTTTATCTTGTTCTTTGCTTCAATATAGACTTCACCGAGCAATATTAAGTGTACTGTCTAAAATTGATCTTATATGAAATGGAAACACGAAAAGTTTTCTTTAAAGCACGATCGGAAAAGATTTTGGTCAGTTGTGTAATTATAGCCATGTTCTCTGTTTATTTTTTTGAACTATTCATGGTTCTGCCAAAAATTCATGGACCAGGATTCGCATCTAATCAAAAAATTGGGCATATAATTGCTGGTATGTACCATCTATACATTAGTGGTGTAAAAATTGCTTGGTTGTGATTAAGTTCGATTTGAAGGGCCACCGCTTAGTAGCACTACTTGAATTGTTCATAGCAAACAACGCTGAGTTGATGAATAAAGTTGTGAAGCATGTTTCATTCATTGTCGAAGAAGTTGTGTATATATATGTATAAGTATTGGCATTATGCTGCAAGTTGTTTTTTATTTTATATACTGTATTTTTTGACTGATAGATGTGATGCACACAGGATGAGTCATGAGAAAGCAGTGGATGTCATTTTCATTAAGTCTGTCTTGGATACCTTTATACTTTTTGTGAACATGCGTTGCTTTAGAAAATTTTCAATTAAACTAGTTAGTGTTGAAATTTTAAGGCCTTGGTTCAACGCAGCTTAAGTTTATACTTTTGAACAAACAGATCTGCAGTGAATGCCTGCCTTATTCCTTGGGCCAGCAAGCTAATAATAGGAGTTGCTGTTATTAGCAAGAAGTTGTGAATTGCAATTTATTGTTCATTGTTACTGCAGCACAAAAAGACATTGAATTTGTTTCAAGGTACATGGATATTGATCAGTGCACTTTTCTCCATGTGGAAATTTATAAGCATAGATCCAGGTGCTGGATCAATGGTATTACCCAGTGGTTTACAGGAGGGATGGAGATACTGCTGGAGATGTGAAGGCAACTTTCCTCCTCGGTGAGATGAATGAGTATTATTGTGATAAGAAAGCCTGAGCAGCAAGTGCGAAAAGCTTCACAATGTGGCAGCAAGCAACAATAGAGATCACTCTATTGTTACTTGTTTGCACCTCATATGTATATGGGTGTTATTCTCGCGCACATCCCGTTCGTGGTGAATCACACATTCAATGTAATGTCAACCAAGAGGTTGCAACAGTATCATTGCTTTGCCTCATTCTTCTGTTTGCTATTTTACAAGTGTCTCTTTATTTTTCACTATTGTGTGTTTAGTGTTGTGCAGTAGCTAACCTTGTAGCAGGTGTTTTGAAACTCCAGAAATTTAGTACAGTATCTTTATGTTTAGGAGATCAGAAAGCTCTGTTTCAGATGTAAGTGGTTTTGTGTTTCAGATCCTACCACTGTCACACCTGTGACAAATGTGCCCTTGTGCGTGACCACCACTGCATCATTGCTTCCAACTGCGTGGGTTACAAAAACCGCCGATACTTCTTACAAATGTCTTGCTACATGTGGCTGGCACTGCTTTATGCAAACTATCTAAACATGGATTTTGTCTTTGAACTGTATCATAGCTTTTCATCACAGTAAGCTCTATATTTATTTTTGGTTACTGTGCCATACTTGTGTCATTTTCTGTCATGTATTTTCATGCAATATATTCAGCTACGTTTTAGTTATTCATGTTTTCTTTTTAGAGTTGGACTAATGTAACCAGGTTATTTTTTAAATGTAACCTGGTTACATTAATATTATCTGGCTGAGCAACCTTCCTTTTGTGGTGTCGTTGTAGCCTTGTGGTGGGCATACTGCATATTTCTGTTAGAGCAGGGGTTCCCAACCTTTTTAGGATTTCGTACTACTAGGGCACCTCGTATTATCAATGCGTACCACTTCTTTCAAAACAACTAATTTGATCTTAGTTTATTCAGAAGAATCATATACATTAAAATAACAATAAAAGACCACTACTAAATTTAATGAGATTTTGTTTCTGTTCACCTTCCACCAATTGGTCAATGCGTGGCGTAAATTTACTAACAGCACATCGAAAGTCATAATGTTACGAAACAATTGGAATGGCAGGCAACAGGAAAATTTATTTATTTGGAAACAAAGCCTGATACGTAAGCTAGAAAGCTGTGAATCCAGGTTTTTGTGAAAAAATGGAAGTTACTTGCGTACCACAGGTTGGGAACCCCTGTGTTAGAGTGCTTGATAGTGTGATGTTGAGGGAACACCACAAAAGGAAGGTTGCTCAGCCTTTGCTATTATCTGACTGCGACTGGAGTTCAGCCAAACACTGCTTCACTGTCAAAGCCACAAAGCTCAAAGTTGCGTAATGTGGGGAATTTAACCCAGGGGTGGCCAAACTACAGCCTGCGAGCCACATCCGGCCCGCCAACCAGTTTTATCTGGCCTGCCAAATATCTTGCACATTTTTTCAAACACCACGTTTCCGACTGTGGACAGCAGTGCAACAGCATTGGCTGCCACCTGTCATGTAAATCACCCTTTATCTGGTCCTCCAGTGGCCAAGCAGTTGCAAATTTGGCCCTTGGGTCAAAAAGTTTGGCCACCCCTGGTGTGGTTCTGCTTGTTTTGTTTTTTGAAGCTTTTAGTATTTTTAATAACTTCTAATCTTTTGGCACTGAAATTTGATTTGACCAGGCCTTGTTTATGTATAGGTCTTAGGTGTCTTGCAATGCCAGCGGCTACCACAACCAGACAATTTGTTCGGAGAAGTATTGTGTTAACTCCNATACACAAGATAAACGTTGAAATATACTCCTGAAACTTTCATCTTTACCTGAATTTTTATGTAGGTCATTGTTGACAATGTTTATGCCTCTCTTGGCTTGGATGTTTGGAATTGCTAAGAGCGAAACCTTTTTCATGGCAATGTTTACCTCATTCTGTATTGTATCTTTCCTTTATGGAACAGCTGTACTTTTATTTCATCTAAGAAACACTCTCAAGTAAGTTGCAGTGTGGTGTGCAGACATCTTTGGTTGAAAACAATCATTACATAAAGTCCACTGTTTGTGTTTCATCATGTTACTCACAGTGAAAGGATTAAAAGTCAATGTTGTTCCCAAGCAAAATATATCAGTGTTTCTCTTGTTCCAAGGAGAACCTAAAAACAGAAACTTGCTGTTTAGTTCCCCACATGCACTGAAATGCTTCAGTTGTTTTGTCCACTTGCAGCAACTCGTATAAAAACAACTGTGGAAACGCCGGTGCAGGCGAATATAAATGCCTTGACAGGCGCTTTTTGTGGCAGGATACTCTCAGTAAAGATAAAAAAAAAATTAGTCAGGCTTCGTGTGCATTCTGCCTTTCCCTGCGCATCTTGACTTCGTTTTGCACTTGTCGTCGATGAGTCTTCTTCTTGTGCTTTGTAATGGTATGAACTTCGTTGCTAGACAACCGGTTTTTCCACAATGCTTACGAAGCATCAATTCCACAAACTGCGCAACGGCCTCTTCAAGTGAATGCTGCGCTGATGAAATTCGTTGCGCAATTTGTGGAATTGGTGCTTCGCGTGCAAAGCCACCTAAACAAGGGCTACGAGAGCAGAATCGAAATTTCAAGGGGTGCAAAAGGAAATTGGTAATCGCTGACCTGGACTGTAAGACGCTTCTGTCTTTGGTAAATTTGTGCAAAGTGTATTTTTTTGTTTATATCCTACAAAAAGTGACCAGGGCTCATCTGAACAGTATCAATCATTGATGAGGTCCATGCAGTCGGCCTTTGTGCGTTACGTCGAACGCGACGTGTGCACTATCTGAACGGGAACGCGACTCGCTAGAGTGTCTTTTTCCATTTCCTTCCTGCAGGGGCCGTACAACTCCCGAGGTGCAGAAAGGTACCGGACTGACGTACGACCTTGGCTTGACCGAGAACTTGGCGAACGCGTTCGGCACCAACTGGAAATTCGCTTGGCTTTCGCCTTTCGTGCCGAGTCCGTTGCCAGGCGACGGCGTTCATTTCAAGGAACGAGAACTTCCTCCCCAAAACGGAAAAGCGATGTAACTGCGACCGTTTCGGTGCTTCCGCTTCAATAGGGCAGTCACTGTGACGTCACAGGCGTGTTTGGAAATGCGCCCTTTATTGCACGCGACGTGCTTTATTGCGTCAACCTACAACCTGTACTTTACTGTTGTTTGGGAAAGAGCGTGTACCATGGCCCCCAGAAATCCAGCTCAATCCTGGGATTTAGTGATGTAAATTTTCGATGCTGCAGTCGCTAATCGTATCATTCCATTTTAGGTACAAAAAGCCTGATGCAATGCATCGCGCATTTCTATGCTGCTGATGAGGCTGTTTCTGCAACGGGCAGTTTCATTGGCCCTTGAGCGAAAGCTTTCTGTTCCAAAGGCGATGCCGTAGTTCTACCACACTTTTTGTGACGCATTCAGTGCATGTGCCGCGCTATCCTTTTTTCAATGCCATAGTTTTTATCAGGCCCGTAACCAGCTTGGGACACCAGGGGAGGGGGGCGAAGAGTTTGCTAAGAAGGGCCCAAATTTTTTAAACCGTGTCCAATAATTTTAAACTGTGTCCAACACATTTTCCAGGGGGGGTGCAAAGTTTTTCTAGGGGGGGGGCTTCTTCCCCCTAGTTATGGGCTTGGTTTTCACCGTTTGTGAAAAGGTGCTTGTGATATCTCGTATCGGGCGAATTTTGCAGTGGCGTTTATCGAACGCAGGCCGCACAAATGGAGATTGACATGTGATTGAGGGCGGGCACTTCCTAGGAGCAAAGCCGTAGATTCACGGCTGCCTTTGCGAATGTATAATTTACTTTAAAAATGACCCCCCAGCGTTATCAGAGAGATCTTTTCCAGGGCGGTGTTGACTTCCAGTCGCGATCCCGTTTGCTGGGCGAACAGCAAGCCTTTGATCAGTGTTGCCTCTGAGAAAATTTTACACTGAGCAAATGTTTGTTTTAGTGAGCATGAATGTTTTTTCGAGGCTGAGTGACCAGAGTTCTAAACGAATAACAAACTTCATGAATTATAAGGAAACTTATAAAATCTTATCAAAATACGAACAAAATACACGTTCAATTCAAATAGCTTTTCCTTGTTTTCGTGCTTTTCCAATGTTTTGAAATGTTGCAAGTGCGCGAGGATGAGATTCCACTGCTAAAATGTTCTGGTGGTCGCTGCGCTGTTGTGCAGCTTAGAGGGAACACGGCATGCCCTTAATATATTGCAGCGCAATAAATTTGCGCTTTGATTGTATCTTGCTGTTGTGAAAAACAAATTATCTTCATATCGATTTTACTGGAAGACCAAAAGTTCAGAATCAGTTTCTGCTTTTTTCGACGCAATTCCGGGTAAGTGAATAATTCTGAGCTGCCCTTCCCTGATGTGAATTTTGTTTGCCGTCACAAACCATGGTAATTCTTAACGTGGCACGGTCTTGGAATGCAACTCGCAGGTGGTGAGTTCGAAACCTTGCTGCTACGGCCTGCATACACGGGCGTCGGAATTTTGAAGTAGTTTTCCTATTAACTTTTCAACAAAAAAAGGTTGTTTTCTTAGTTTCGATTGGGTAAAATAAAATTTCACCACCTTTGCCCCCCCCCTGGACAAATCCACAATTTCCTCCCTTCCTGGAAAAAATCCTTCCGAAACCCATACCTCCGTAGTTGAGCGAAGCTTTTATTGCGAGGAAGCGTCCAGAGGTTCATTCGTCATTAAAAAATGAAAAAGACAACTCTTCGTGCCATACAAACAGACGAGAAAAAAAACTTCCGACGTCTTTTGAGCGCCCGGTGCCTGCATGTTGGTTTTCATTATAACGTCTGAGGTAAAAACCGTTGAAGCGTGTCTTTAACAAGTTTACTTGAAGCGCTGTTACGAAATGTCCAATACTTGCTGTTTTCGTGATATAATCTGCATCTACACATTTATTGCCTCTGTTGACAGGCACCCATACGTTAAAGCGAATTTTTTCTTTCGAGTTTGGTTTGCTGTTGTGTTTTTTTTCGTCTGCAGGTAATTATATATCATTTTTCTGTTTGCTTTTCATGCGTGCATATTGAATGTTCCCGTCCTTCAATTTAATTCGTTCGTGGATCTCAGTTCAAAACCACGTTGCGTCGGTCTCACACGCGAGAAGTGCACGTAGCGGGTTGGAGGCTGTTGTGGGCAAGGGGGTGAAAACACCCCCACACAGTAAAGTGCATGAAGGACGCGTCCTGAATGGTCCTGTTTTTCTGCTTATTTCAAGTCCTGTTTCTTGGCGGGGTGCGCTACTGCAGGCTACATGTCCGAGAGCCTGTTTTGGCAGCAGAGGTGGTCACGGATCCGGATTCGATTCCGGCAAGATTCTTTGTTTTTCTTTCGGATCCGGAGTCAAAAATTTTTGAAAAACCGGAACCGGAGTCACTTTCAAGTTTGGCAGTAGGAGTCTGCGTGGTCATTTCTTAAGAAAAACACCATTGGTAATTTTTGGCCGTGTCGATTGCAGTCGGAGTCTGAACAGGAGTCGGATTCTCAATTTTGAAAGGTTTCCGGATCCGTATGCAAAAATTTTGGAACAGGACCGGAGTCGGAAAAAGTGACTCCGGCCACCTCTGCTCGGAAGACGCGGGCGGCAATCCCGTCCTGCTGTTACATCCGGGTTCCCTGTTATTTCTTATCACGTTAAACGCGGATGCTGGTGCAAGATAAAATCATCGTCGGGTTGCAGTGAAGTCGGATAAACAGTCGACAAGCCGTAAGCGATAGTCGTCAACACCGTGTTGTGTACGTGAGGAGACCAGGCGTGTTTTCCCCTGTTGTGTTTGCACTGACATCGCGTATGTTTCACATGACCACGTTCACCTGGAGCCATATACATTTTTGTTGTGTCGTAACCCTGGCAAAAACATACCACGACTACATTCACGTTCAGATCCGACGCTGGTGTTCGTGCATTTGCGCCACTTCATCTTTTGTCAGGAGACTATTCACTGGTCTTCAAAACCGCGCCGTGAATTTTTAGCACTCTCAGATGTCAAGCAAGAAGGCACTCCCGATTCGTCGACCGTAGCAGCAGGCAAGTTAATTCAGGCATTGCACACTGCTCTTAACGTGTTGAGATATAAAATATACTTTAGGAAACAATAGGTGCACGCCGTAATAGTTACACTAGTCTCCGGCATAACCTTACGTGACCTCCGCAGATGACATGTCCACGGCAAAATGATAATACACACTTTTACTGTACGGCTCCGATCGCTCAGAAACCGATCAGACGAGCAGCCAACCATTCAGGGCCTGGTATTTAGACAACACGATTTAACTGCTTTGGAATCGTCGACGGTAGCATGGCACTGAAGCATGCACAAAACGGTTTCACCCCGCAGACGTGGGAAAGCAATGCGATCGATGAGTAGAAAAATAGATGCGTTTTGAACTTAAAAGGCACGCAGCAAGTAGTTCGATCGGAAGGAGGCACGCGCGAGATGAGGCTTCACAAAAAATTACCACCGAATACATTGAAGAAACGAAATTTTCTGCAGCTTCGTTTTCGATATGTGCGGCCAATGCGAAATTGTATACTGTACTTTGTCGTGAGATTCGACAGCGCGCGCACGACAGTTCAGCGCATCGTTCCTTGAAATCGTCGTCTTTTGACAAACGGCCAAAAAAACTCCAGGCAGTGACGATTCGCTACGTCGACTGTTCAAACCCAGGAAGTCCTCGCGATGCCTTCAGCCTTGGGTCTTAAGCTTTTTAGGGGGTCGTTCATCGCTCGCCAGTTGATACACGGACGGAAGGGACTTCAGATCCGCAGCGAAAACAACGGCCTGCGCCCATCCTGCGTACGATCCCCAGGTGGCGCGAAAAAAATCGCCTGGAAAAGAATTAAGGAAGATTTGCACTCATGCAGCCCAGACCANCGTGACCACGGACGTCAGAATAGGGGTGGTCCTTGGNCTTCCCTGGATTTTGAAATTTGGCATTTTTCTGTACAGTAAACAAACTTTAGCCTTGCGGCAAGCTTCTGAGGAATCTTTCTGCTTTCATTCTTCTGCGACGATTGAAACTTNCAAGCGTATCTATTTTTCATNGTTTAAGGCCACAAAGATGGCGGCAACAGTTTATTGACGGGGAAACTAGTTTCGCGTTTTCCAACGCATCATCAGTCCTGTAAATGTAAGATAAATCTTACAGGCGAAATGTTGGCATTTGAAAACAAGTAAAGAAAAACACACGAACTGTGGCTAGTTGCAACGACATTGCTAAAAAATTTTTTCGAAGCAAAAAGGCTTTTTTGACCTTCCCAGAGCCGAAAAAAAAAATTTGAAAAAAAAAAAAATTTGGACCTTCCCAGAGCCACTGGGAGTCACTGCTAAGAAAATCTGCGTTTGGCAGCGGTCTAACAAAGACACTTTTCCTCTGGAGATAACACACGTGCGCGATGACGAGTGCCAGAGAGAAGCCGCGCGATTTAAACAGAGCGTAACAGTTCACGAAAAACCAAGAAAGGCAGAGCCTTTAAACGTACATTGGAAGCGTGAAATGAAGCTAAATAGTATCTATTCTTTGTTCCAAACACAACTTCTTTGATGGTTTGACAGTTCGTCAATTCTCCCTTTTCCTGTTTCACAGTTCTTTCAGTAAATGTCAACGTTTGCGTAAAACAGCAGTGGCAGGGATTCTCTCAACGGATCGAAGACAGTAAACAAGCTTTAGCCTTGCGGCAAGCTTCTGAGGAATCTGCCTGCTTTCTGCTTGGCATTTTTCTGTTACGTTTTTAGCAGAATAAGGTCATTTTCTTAGTTTTGAGAAGGAAAAATGAAATTCCACCACTTTTGGCCCCGCTGGAAACAGCCTATCTTTATGGCTACCTCTGGAAAATCCACTATCGGTCCCCCCTTTGGAAAAAATCCTTCCGACGCCCGTGGTCGTGATGTGATAACCGAGAATTCAGGAAAACCACAACGATTAATCCTTTCTTTGCGATCGTCACTTGTTACAAACAGGACATCATAGCGGTGGATCAAACCTGACTGCGTATGCGGCCCTGACTGTCAAATTAGTTCGCTGCTATGATGAGCCTTGGGCTGCAAAATATGTTTGTCACCGTCAAACATAAAACATTTCCGCCGCGTGCGCACACTTGCGAGCTATTTACGCTCCATGCGACTCTTGAAAAACAAGTGTTGCGTCATCATTAGCGCACAGGTCGCGTCTGCACTGGGTTGGCAAACGAAGCAATTGCTTTCTTTTGAAATCCTCGAAACACCCACGTTTTCTGACGTTTCACAGGCTATCGCTGCATTTCTACGAGATTGTGTTCCCTCTCGCTGCTTTTGTATTCCGCTAGAAATTTGCTGGTGGCTACAAAAAGTTTGCGAAAGCCTGAATTCACTTACCGAGTTGTTGGTAAGACTTGGGTGACAGCGTCTTTGTCGTCATCTTGTAGTTGTAATCGCGTTCTGCGATTTGACGTACGTGCGTGTCGATTGGCACGGCTTCCAGTTTGTCCAACGACATGAGACACACGCAGTCGGCAACCTGGTGAAGGGAAAGGTTAGTGATCAGCAGACATTTAGCACAACCGAATGTCACGGCCCGTAACCAGCTTGGGGCACTACGGGGGGCGAAGAGTTTTCTGAGACGGGCCAAGATTTTTCAAACTATGTCCAACACATTAACCCTGTGTTGGGGTGAAAAATTTACCAAAGGGGGGTTCGGCCCCCTAGTTACGGGCCTGGCTACACCACCAGCTTTGCGCGCGTACTGCAGCATGATACGCCCATAACGACACTTTCTCGTCAGACCCGGCAGAATTCCTGTATTTTATTTGTGCATTCGGGTTTGGCTATAATGACTTAGACTACATCGTCACTTCGCTTGTAGCGACGCTTTTTGTCAGTCCCCGCAGGACATTTTGTTGGTTTGCAACAGGGGCTCCCAACCTTTCTCTGACCGTTTCAGCATTTCGACAGACGACCCTGTACTGCTACAATTTATGAACAAACAATTTTATCGTTAGCTATTCATAGATATATATATAATAATAAGCATAAAATGATTTTTGAAAATAATATTCACTGATACACAGTATACAGAAATATTTCGAAACAAATAATATATATTTTTCCCCTTGTATTTCTAACCTTAATTGTACTCCCTCAGATAGGCTGATGTACCAAGGCTGGGGACCGTTGGTGTATGACGACAGTTGCAAAATTTATTTACAGTTTGAAAAGTAAGCTCGGCTATGTAGCTGTGGAGCCACCACACCAACTTTTATGACCGAATAGAAACGCAGTTAAGCGGCCAATCGTTGAGCTGTGACAGGGTTGAGGTGAGAATGGCATCAAGGATTGCGCCATCTGCTGGAATGGAACAAATCTTTACATGAGTTTTGTACGTTAGTGTTTTTCATCTTTTTGCTGCAGTCTTCCGCAAATGTTTGCGTTCCTCATGGAACCCGACGCAACTGCGAACCAGCGGTATTGCTGCAATCACACAGAACTGTGGTTTGAGAATTTCGGCCGAATCCCTGGCAGCCTCTCGCGGAACACCGGGTGAAAAGCACTGCTGTACAGTATTAAGGATTATTGCGACTGTAGTTAGTTTGATCGATAGTTTTGTTGGAGCAGTGCGTAAAGTGTCGAACAAAGGAAGAAGTTTCTCATTATGGAAAAAGTATGGATGACATCGTTGTTTCGCTTCACAGCGAAAATGGTACGAAAGTGGCGAAATTTGCAAAACGTTTCAATATTCCAGCAACGTTGGCTACGTTTTAAAAAAAGACAAAGCAAAAAAAACTTCTCGCTGTTTCTTATCAGAGTATACGCGAACACACAATTCAGTAAGCGGCAATCCTAATCAAAGAATACTTTCAACCCTTGCCAGGCTTTGACATTGATCTAGAAAACATTTTAAGACCGATTTATTGTAGTTCGGCTATAACGACAGTTCGCCTATAACAGGGGTTCCCAACCTTTCTCTGAACATGTACCCCTTCAGCATTTCGACAGATGAGAATGTACCTTTAAAGTGTCTTATGACAAAAAGGCTGGGTAAAATATTTGGAAATATACAGGGTGTTTCAAAAAATTTGACATCATTTTGCAATCTAATAACTTCGGCAGTTCCTGTTTAAATAACTTTAAATTTACACAGTATGTGTAGAAACAGGCCAAAATTTTGTGCTTAATATTTGATGTTTATCTTTTCATGTGTAGAAATTTTTAATTGATGAATTATTCGTACTGCGGTCAAACCTGTGTGTTTAAATGGTATTCACTAGCAGAGAAAAAGCGTTTTGTGTGTTGGAGTGTGCTCGAACAAACTCAAACAAGACTGTGCAGCGTGCGTTTGTGAGCTGGTTTATGTCCCCTCTTCCTGCAAATGTAAACCAGCTCAAACAAAAAACTGCTATCGCACTGGAGACAGTTACCCAAGACATGCTGCATCGTGTTTGGGAGGAGCTAGACTACCGACTAGCCGTTTGCCGGGTAACAGGCGGCGCGCACATTGAACATTTGTAAAATCTTTTATGGAATTCACGTGCCTTTAAATTTCCTATTCAAATTTACAGGAATAAATCTTGTTTTGGTCAACATTAATCCTGTTGAATTTCATTTGATTCGACTAGGTGGTTTCTGTAATATTTACATGTCAAATGATGTCAAATTTTTTGAAACACCCTGTATAATATGTAAATATATTTTCCCTTTATTGCTAACCTTAAATGTACCCCTAGGGGTACCTGTACACCAGGTTGGGAACCCCTGGTCTATAACGACACCTTTTCTCCGGTCCCATGAAGTAACATTATAGGGCAATTCTGCTATATATATGAGTTTCCAACAATTGCTATTGCTTTGGGCGCTGCAACGCACAACGTTTTTCAGAAACCAAAGGCAACTAAAATTGGTTACTTCGCAAAATTCGCAATGCTATCTTGTACAGTCGTGGGCCTCAAGGGTTTTTTTTCCTGAGGAGGGCCAATAGTGGATTTTTCCAGAGGTAGCCAAAAAGATTTTCCATGCAAGTGGGACCAAAAGTGGTGAAATTTCATTTTTCCCTCTCGAAATCCAAAATACAACGTGTTTTGCTAAAAATATAAAAGGGAAATGTCAAATTTTAAAATCTACCCCACCCCCCCCCTTCCGACGCCCATGTGTACAATGGTAGCTCAAGTAACTGGTTGCACAATGCACAGCACGTTTTGGCCATGGACAGCACATAAGCTCGTTTCATATTAATCAAATGAACTAGAAACATAAAAAAAGCGGAAGCAGTTACCTTCATGCCGACACCAGGAAGCTCCAATAGAGACTTGAAAGAAGACTCGTAACTTTCTTTCCTAAGAGAATTTATCCACTTTTCCCCACCTTTAGAAAGGACCTGTTACGTAACACCCGCTGGAAATTAGGTAGTTTTTCAAATTTAGATGGGCAGTGGTCTTCTGATAATAACCACGGCTTACGTGCCACAGATTGTTGCTGAACACCCAAAAAACAAAGTTTTAAGGAAATTATATCAAAAGTCACCAGTGGCGTAACTGACGGGGAGGGCAAGCCGCCCCTCCTGGCAAGCTAAATGTGAAAACTGGGCCCCCTTTAATTGATCGTTAGTATTCTTTAGTTTGTTGTTTTTTGCGATTTTCGGGGTGTTTTATTTTTTCAATATAGTATAGACATCCAGAGATTCACTATCATTTCTTAACTTTTTTCTGAGTTTTGGTTAGTGGACCCCCCTATGGTGACCAGTGGGCCTCCTTCAGCTAAGCTTTGCCCCCCCTGGCTCAAATCTCTGGTTACGCCACTGAAAGTCACCTTTGCATCGACAACTACTGATAAAAATTACCAGAAGCAACTGTGCAGAAAATTCAAATGAAAATCAAGTATTTATACCAAGAGGAAAGTTGCGGTATGCTAATTTCAAACATGCTCTTTTCAATATATCGTCCATCGTGTATTTACAAGAACCCCTATTGAAATCAAATCCTGAGAGTAACAATTTCCCTTTGAGGATTAATACGAACAGTCACAGCTGATCACAGATGAAAATATTTTTATCGACGACAAAGGACCTATACCTGCTGCGCACATTGTTGTATGAACGGAGCTCTATAACCAAATCCAATGTCTCTGAGCTTCTGTTCTAATTTATCAGCGGAACAGAGTGCTTCCAAAGTGGGAAAGTCGTGAAGCGCCATCCCGTCGAAGTCCAGAAGCTGTAAAGCACACTCCAACATTACAAAAGTTGCGCAAACAGTGTGGACACGCTCGAATCATGCTGCAAGTGGGTGGGGTAATTTAACACAAAGCCTCGACAGCAAGTGCAGATGGCAAGAATTTAGCACAATAAATTATTATTGCAAAACAAGCTTCACCAGTGAAACCCTTCGTCAACCCCAAGCACCTGGAAAAAGCAAGTTTATTTTGCTTATTTAAGAAAAGTTTAAACGGGCATGTTTCGACAGTGTGTTCTGGTGATTTCACTTCGTATTGAATCACGAAACCAACCATGTGACCGTTGATTCAGGCAAAGTTAATTAACGGTTTACAATTTTGGGACATTAAGTTTTATTTACGAGGGCTGCGCTGTAAAAGCCCAAGAAAAACAAATGAATTTTGATTGCGTTTTTGCATGCCAGCAACACAGCGATATCGAAAAAATGACAAATGAGACCAACGGGATAAGGTAAATTTAAACTCATTTCACCTTTTTGCCAAATTTCTGACACATCCTGTCAATCATGGGCACGATGCGGTAAATTGCATTGTTTACAGAACAAAGAAAAGACAGAAGAGTCTCTGTAGGATCTTGGCGCAGTACACGGATGCCCGGGAATTTCTGACCAACAGATGAAAAATTTCTGAAAATGAAAACAATGCATTTGAAAAAACGCAAATATTCTAGTCTGAAACAAGTGCAAATTGAACAAAACATCGCCCTGAAATAACTTTTTGACATCTCACTTTGACCTCAATTTCAAACTTTGATTCGCGTGAAATAAAATAATATCAGCCAACTTCAAAGTGAAGGAGATACGGTCAGAGCATCATAAAAAGGTGACGGTCTATTTAGCTTGTGTGCTTGTTTTTCAAAAATCAAATTAAACAAACGTAAGATTTACCACATAAAACCAAAGAAACGGTCAGCCACTTAATGCTTCGACCACTTAATGATGGTTATCTGGTAAATTTTATATCTAGTAAATCTCACATCGACCACTTAGCAATTAACGCTTTGACCACTTAACGACGAATAAACAGTTTTCAGATAAAAAATTGCTTTTCCCATAAGCTGTAAGAAAAAAATAACCGACCGAGTTATGATAACTTACATGTAACCGCTATTTTGCGCAAAGCCAAGCATTTAATATCTGCATAACAGAAGTGATTGAATTGCTTCAATCTGTAAGGAAAAAATGCTGTCTAACGTGCTTAGAAGGAGAAACATGTTTTTAGATCAAAATTTGTATGCAGATTAGTTTAATCATAATAAGTGTGCAAAAAGACATATTTTATTGTTTAATCTACACTGAAAAATAGATTAAAAAACAGAATTTTGGCCGCATGGGTCAACTTTAGCAAACTAAACAATAACAACGGAGTGTTTGTTCTAGAAGAACATAAACTAAAAATGCTCACAAAATTTGCCAATCACCAAAATTCTAGTTTTTTTAGAAACCATACTTTGCATTTTTATTTTGGGTGTCAGTAAACACCAAAGAACTTTGAAAATATTGACTAAGAAGTGATGTAGCAAAGAACAAAACCTGTGAAACTGAGACCTGGATCAAACATCAAGATCAGGACTTTGTCTAAAAAAATCTAAACTGAGGCCTGAACGATAGAGATTCGAAAACCAAAAATTTTCTGGCGTTGACAAACATTTTCTTGCCATTAAAAAAAAGTCACCAACAAGTCCGTGTTAAATGGGTCTCAAAGGGTGTTTTGAGACTCCACCGCCACTAAAACCTTCCATATTTATCCAAACGTTAGTTTTTTTGTCAGAAGGTTTTTCAAATTAGAAATTCCACAAATTCTGCATTACAATATGCAAAAAAGCATTTAAAGCAATATAATGGTATACAAAAAATCATGCATGTTTTAACTTACTTGTCCATTTTTGTCCAGTTACCATAAAGCTTGCCCAAGTCTTCATTTAATCTGAGGTAGTCAGAAAGTATTGTCTTTTCATTTTCCTTGCAAAAGCATGGCAGTTTTGTCTGTGGGTCAAGCTTTTTTGAGTTACTTGATTGAGATGTTTTCCTTGACAAACATGGACTGTGACCATATGACCAGTGACGGCACGCAATAACTTTGTACTGAATTGCATCTGGTTTCTGTTTTAACAACCACACTCGGTGAGCAAAAACACCAACCAACATCCCATTCTTGATATATCTCCATCTGCACAAAGCAGTGCATTGTCAACAATAGCAAAAAATAAATGCCAGTGGTTGTGAACCATGATAAATTACTACATATTACCATACAAAGAAATAGGTCAGTTGAAATAATTAATAACTGCATAACAGAATTCACTACTTGTGTTTCACTAACAGAATGCAAGCCACAGCAGTTGCAACAAATATGCTGCTAATGACATCCATTTTAGCATTTTTACAGTGTAAAGATCAATGAATAATAGAATAGTAACATTCGTTATGCAACTTTGTTTTGCATGTTTCCCTCCATTTTTTTATGTATAACTGAGAGAGAATTAGTGTAATTTGAATAAAGATCATCATAATTCTAGTATTGGACATATCTTAGATTGGTTGTTGCATTAATATGTTTGTTTAACTATTGCTGCTATCCGTGGAAGTGTCTCACAAACAAATAGGTGGCATCACTTGTAATAACTGCATATGAGTGTGATGATTTCAATAAAACCTTCCACACCTATGAAAGCTAAGAGTGTCTAGTCATTGCAAGTAGCAAGCAATTTATGGAAAAAGGTATAGAATTGGAGCAATCACAATGTTGAATGCCATGCATTTGGTACTGAAGCAATGCCACAACATACGTGATCTAAACACCTTTTTTTCATGTGCTTATACTAGAAAATATTCCCGCAGCTGGCGTTATAACAGATCCATCTTACACTGCTAAAAAGGTTATATAAAAGTCTCCAACCAGAACTGTGCTTTCTGGGAATGTTCAAAAACAAAAAATATATTTTGTACAAACAGCACACTATTGACTTTTAGTGATCAGGTAGATGGTAAAACGAAATCCAGAAATTACTGTAAGAATATCTTGGACATAACTAAAACTTGTTTTATTGGAGCTCTGTTTATAGGTACAATCATGGAATTTGGGTTTTTCATAATCCTGGTATATAAAATTGTTAAGATACAAAAAAATAACATTGCTTTGAGTAACTTTGTCACAACCCACTTTTCTAAACAACAAAAAAACTTTTTCCATCAAAATGCATATACATACTTTTAGTACGATTTTCTATTTCTGAAATTACTACAATACAATGATGGCATATCTATAAAGCCACTGATGATGTCACAATTGCAGCACTTTGCTCATTTTTGTGTTAATGGCCACTTTTTAGCTAAACAATAAGAACAGACAATCATGACTACACCTGCAAACAGCTATGCAATTTATGTTTATGTATTTCTGACAGAAGACAAATGAGCTGTGCTGTAGCTGACAAATAAACATGCATTTGAATTTTCAGAGGAGAGGAAAGCAGACTAAAACNTTGAATTGCTCCAATAAAACATACATTCTAAGATANGCAAATAAAAGTAAAAGTATTAAACATAGTGACTCCACAACTCATATGCATAGTAGAAAAAAAAANACATCTTGTGATGTAAGACCATGCTGTGATGAGTTAACTCATCAATATGCACTTCAAGGATGATTTTCCCATGAAAATCATCTTGACAAATGAACTTTACTGATTAAGCAATTGTCATAAACAATATCATGTTTTTCGAATCCAATACTGTTGCAGACTATAGGGCACACCGGATTATAAGGCACAATATCAATGAACAATCATTGAATGGTTTATTTTCATACATAAGGTGCTTTAATCTTCCACAGGTCCATTAAATTCTTCATTATTAGTGTCTGAGTTTAAGAGTTATGTGATTTCAGCATCAAGCATGCCCGGATCCTTCACTATCCAAGTCACTCGTCATTATCCGATTCAGTCTTGTTGCTGTTACTTAGCTGTCCAGTGATGATTCCGAGTTCCGACCTTCATGAATGAAAGCCCAGACGACACTTTAGATTGATACCTTGGCCTAGGCATGTATGATCTATTGGCAGGTATGCGCCTTCGTCAATACGTAAGGTGCTCTGGATTATAAGCTGAACTGTCAATTTTTGAGAAAATTGAAGGACTTTAAGTGCGCCTTATAGTCCAAAAAATATATGATAATATAAAACAAGATGTTGTGATTAAAGATCAAAATTTTGGAAGCGCTGATGATTTTTAAATCTGATTAAAAAACAATACCGCTTTCTCAAAAAATTATCAGAAGTGGTTTAAGTTTGCTATGAATATTTTTAAGTCACTTCTTTTAAAGATTTCTTGATGTCACACAACATTGTAAAAGGTTTACAAATAAAAGATTATCATATTCTGTGAATCAGGGTCTTGTAGTGTGTGTCAAATGGGGATTCAAGGAGAAAAACATAAAAAACTCTTATGTCAAAAACGTTCTCATGTAACATGTCGTACCTCATTGACAATTGCCATAGAGATCAGGAAACACATTAGCTGGAAGTCTGTTTTTTGCAAACTAAAAGATTTAAATTTTCTGTAAGTCTCTATTTTTCTACTATGCATACTTCAGTATGCTAATGAGTGAATGCAATAGTTGCTAGCATACTATTTGTGTTTGTTAATTATATTACTGCTTCTGCATACCAATTAACCCTTACCTTGTGATGTGTTATGATTAAAGCATTTTTGTTTTCTCATGTTCTTTGACAATGCCAAATATAAAAAATAATATAATGAAAAAACATAAAGATATATACATGAAACACTCAGTCTCCAAACAGTAGTACTGCAACTTCTATGGTCTCATCAATATGGTCTAAGAGTAGAGTGTACTTAAATGAATGGAAGTGGCCATGTAACTGCCTTGCATGACGCGGTTCGAATAAAACGCTCAGTTTGTCACTCAAGCAGCACAGCTGTGGTAGCGTAGCAGTAACATTTACGTTTGCTATGCCAATCCAAAGGTTTTAAGTTCGGCTCTCACCTTGGTGACTTTCGCTTTGGTAGTAATGCTTGCACATTTCACTTCATGGTACCAGTTTTTCTTTACTTTTTGAAAAAAGTTTCCAAAGTGTAGGTTTAATGGTTGGTGTTAGCTTTAAGGTTTAGGGTTTACCTTTTACATTAGTAGGTTTGTACCAAGCCTACTACTGCACTTTCGTCATGCGTTACTATCATGTTACAGGTGGCGGTCCAACAAAGTTTTAAATATGAAGATCCATGGATGGTTCTGTAGCCACTGCCTAAATAAATACTAACTTGAAAACCTGGTTCCCAACATGAAAGATTCACAAACAGCTACTTTAACTACCAATCAATATCTTCTGATTTGATCTAAAATGCTAGACAAACATTGGTGGAAACCAAAGCAATTGCTTTGTTTTGTTTCTGGTTTCATTTGAAACACAGAAGAGGCAACATTCCAGTGGAACACCAGCAGTCTTTTTTATTGTTTGGCTACGAAGTTCCAAGAGAATAGCTGAAAAATTAAGTTTAGGTTACTTTTACTTGATCTTAACTTAAGGTAATGTCAGGAGATATAATAGAAAAACAAAAACCAAGAGGCTGTTGATTTTGTACTGATACTTAAACTGCTTTTTGTTCTGTACCTGGTAATGCCATAGGCCTGAAACCTTATATAATCACATTGAGCTAATATCATCACAAACCCCATCTTAAACATTCTGTACCTGAAAGATTGTCCACAAGTCAGGTTAAGCTTAAGCTGCAGATCTTTTACTCGGCATGGAATTGAATTCCAATCTGTTCCGTTCAGCCGAATTTTCCCTGAATCCATGACACAACATTAACATCTACCAACAACACATAAATAAAAGTTCTACTTAGACGATCAGATGGTNTGATACAAACTTGACTAAGTAGTTTACTTTCGTTATTAACCAAACCGTTATGACAATGAAATACATTGAACAACATCAAAGTCTGTAAAACAAATCATGACAACTTATTTCAATTTGCTGAGGAAGACTCATGTCAAGGGTTGTTGTTAGATATTTGTGTAATTGTGTTGCGCGCTGTTAGTGTTATGTACTTGAAAGAAAGCATCACGAAAGCAGTTTTTTCATGGGGATATCCCCTAAAATCTAGTTTACCAACAGAGTTTCCCATAAACACTAACAAAGAGATTCCTAATAAATAACAGCTGCTTTTGATATGTTTTGTAAAAACTTAAACATATTATGTCTTTTGTAAATTAATTTGGGTAATTGTCAATAGTTTCAACTTTTCTTGTTGTTATTGGATGTCCATACTCACGATATTTTCCAATGAGGCAAAGTTTGTATTTTCCACCATACAAGGATGTAAAGTGTTCTTCAATGTTGTTTCTGAAACACTTTGTTCTTTAATGTTGTTTCTGAAACACTTCTTCACTTTTTCATTCCAGCCTTATTTCATTTCTTCGATGTACTTCTTGCTAATACTTAAAAAAAAAGTCCAACATGTTCTCCGTCTCAAAACCATTGTCTCAAGACTTTAACTGCAGCATCGATAAAGTTTGGTTACGTTTCTGCAATTCAACCTGTTCACTGTCTGTGAAATCATCGAGAAGACAAAAACCCATAAAGCTGGCGAAAATACGGGAAATTTACTAAATTTACAGCTCCGAAGTGTTGGTGACGTTTTTTGAAAAATTCGGAAAAAGTTTTGGCGAAGGCAAAAACAAATTTTCAAGTTTCGAGTCTCGGTCTCGAACGTTCAAGCCTTCGATTCGATATTTTGATAAAGTCTGTTCTCCGTTTCAAAATTTTCACTAAGTCTCGATCTTGACTACATTTCTGTCATCTTCACCTGCTGGGTACGAGCTGCGGTATCAGAATCAGATTGAAGTCGAATTTGCGGCGGTTGTGAAGTGATGGAAACTGTGATTTTTTGCAGTGAAACACTGTAGGGCGCGATTTTTGTTTGGGCCTGCAATTTTCCAAGGTGAGGTCAGGATTGAGTGTTACAAGATTGGCCCTTTTGCGGCCAAATTTCGAAATTTAGCCGTCCCGTGTTTCAGGTTGGTTGGCTGTACGATTTTTGGGTTGGCCGTTTGGCTTTTATGGCCATTTTCACGGTCGTTTGGCCAAAATTTTTTCTGTTGGCCGTTTTTGAAAATAAATATTTTGGCTAAACTCAGAGTTTAGAAGCTTAAAACTGTCAACGACAACACCTTTTTATTTTTTTCAAAGTCACATCTCCTGCGGTGTGCGTTTCGCTTTGTGTAGTGAAAGCGAGGCAGTGTGAGTGTGCATTTGTGCTTGCCGCATTGCTTGCGTAGACCGTGCAGGCCAACTTCTTGCCTTGGCCGCCAAGCTGTTGTGCATCAGGCCCGTAGCCAGCCAGGTTGTAAGGTTTAGGGGGGGCAAGATACGTCCTTATGCAGGCAAGATTTTTGTTTTTATTATATGTTTAAAATATTTTTTTCTCGGGCACAACAAAATTTAGGGGTGCACTGCCCCCGAATTTCTCCCTGGTGGCTACGGAGCTGGCTGTGAATCAAAGCATGTGCGGGCGCTCATTGATCATTCAATTGCTGGAGACTGAAGATCTTCTGTTGGTGATCTTGATGAGATTTCACAACTGGGTGGGTAGTAGTAATACCCATATTATTATATATGTGGTGTGAACAAGCAATAAAAGAGTGATCTCATCAGGTGATCTGTACTGTTGCTTGCTGCCACAGTGTGAAGCTGTTGTGATTGGAAAGACTGAGCGGCAAGTGCGCAAAGCTTCACACTGTGGCAGCAAGCAACAATAGAGATCATGCACTGCGATCACTCTATTACTGCTTGTTCGCGCCACTTATATATGGGTGTTGTTTTAAGTGCACATTTCATTCGTGGTGAACCGCGCATTCAGCGCAGCGCCAGCGGAGAGGTTGCAACAACATCCCCTCCTTTTTACAACGAACCGCACCGATTGCAT
>JGI24159J19872_10002697_pt1 | contig 21414 bp, 12 predicted proteins | sample Ectturendosymbi4_FD_19872 | JGI IMG/M metagenome (IMG submission 19872) | reverse complement strand
ACAGCAGCTGCACCGAGGACCTAATCATCAACTACTTTTCGTTGCATCTCTTATCTTTGGCAAGGTTGCTGCACGCAAGGCGCAACCATTTTCTTATTGTTCGCGATTTGGGGTGTTAGTCATAGTGCTCAAATTATGCTTAAAATAGACCTTGAGCATATAGGAACAGTTTTGCACATAATTTCACATGTTTGTGATTGGTCTTGTCATCGTAATTATCATTTGCATATTTTGGGCTTTCCACACATTTTAGTTGGCAGTGAAATACACAATACGTTTGAAAATGACATATCTTCATGTCTCAACATAACTTATTCTATTGCATGTAGAACCGTAAGCTTCGAGTAAATACCGTTTTTATCTTCAACCCACGGCTTATAAAGGCCCCTGGCTGAATTTCCGCATTTTTCATGCCGTTTAAGTGCCTGCAATTTGCCTACCTCCCACAGTTTCCTTTAAGAAGCTATGTTGGATTTAGGGAAAATAAGTGATTTTCCAAATACGACCAGGTTGTTGTTTTGGTTCAGATGAGCTTGAGAAGAATTTCGGAGTAGTTGAAAAACGCGCCTGTGCCCTGAATGGTTTACGTAAGCTTCCTTTATGGTGGGATCCATATTTGGGCTATAATATCAACGGCGTTGGACTTTCTCTTAACCCTAAACAAACCGGATCAAACGGGCAGCAAATCGTTCAAATTTCTCTTTGGACATGACAAATGCCATGATGACATGATAACAATTACAGTAAATTGGAAAGAAAGACTGCGTCCCAAAACGTGCAAAAAGAAAGATGACGCACTGGTTTGGGCTTCAACTTTCACCTTCTAACTCTATCAGAGACAGAAAAAAAACTTAAATGCTGTACAAACGCAATGACTACCTTCAAAAGACTTACCTCAATCGGGCAAAAGTGACAAATGACAAGCACCTAGCAAGACAAAAAGGAAATCGAAGACGTGTCAAAAGTTTGAAGCACTACACACTTTGTGGCATCCACGGAAAACACAATGAACCTATGGTACAAAGTTTTTCACAATGAACGACAAAATAATACTTCCCCGCTGAAACAAAACTTGAAATGCCAAAATTATTTTGTTTATGTATCGACTTGTGTCATATGTCATGAGCAATATGTTGGATAAACTGCCGATACAGTTTCCACGAGATGGTCATCGCACCGTAGTAATTGCAACAAACCGGATTGTAAAGATGCCAACGACGTAATGGCCTTATCGCGCGCTATTCTGCGAGCCATGTCCTAGTAAAAAAAAACACTTCTACATGAAGCATACACTGCCACGTTTTAAGAACAACCCGGTTTTCACACTCTGGATATGGCATCACTAAAGTGACGCAAAACTTATCACTGAAGTGACGCAAAACTTGACGCAAAACTTATCACTGAAGTGACGCAAAACTTGACGCAAAACTTAAAACGGTATCACTAAAGTGACGCAAAACGTAATATTCAAAGCATGATCCTTCGTTGTGTGAAATAATTATTGCACTATTTGGTGTGGCTTCTTCAACGTGGTGAGACCTATTTCATCACCCAGTAAGCTGCTGTAGCTATGTCGTTCACTCTGGTCGCAGCGTTCAGCATTTGATTTTTAATAACGCTCCCTAATCCCAGAGTTTGACTGCCCACCTCAGGAGGCAATCGCACTTGCGCATGTCACCAAAGTTTTGTTACTCATAACGATGGCATTTTGCCTGGCTCGATATTTTACGCCAGATAGTTCTGTATTCCAGTGAAAGCGATTATTTAAAGAAATACTTATTTTCAAGAATTCTTGTTTGTCGTAGGTTGTGTTCTGATTTGCAATCATTTTAGTCTTGAGTTTGTTTGCTTTCTCTTATATTGCTTTAGCCTTTTCTGTGCTACACCTGTAAGTTTGCTGGCCGAGGTAGGACTGAAGATGCGTAGTGTTACGTGAAATCGATTTCCTGCAGTATTGAAACAATTTGCTGATGGTTGAAATCCTTCACCTTTGTGAAGACCAGTTACTCGAACATATCAAAAATATTTGCAACAAAAAGTGTGTCATGTTGAAACACCAATCAACATGGGAGATTCAAGACAAACCAAACGCTAAGTACGGGAAATAATATCTAGCATTACACACTATTTGACTGATCCAGTCATTTTCCTTAATTAATCTTGAAACAATCCTGTTACTTGAAGCAATAGGTTTACACCTCATTTCTACTTACATGTGGTAGAACAAGCAAAGTATATTTCACTAGCAAATATGTTTCTTTGACAGAAAAAACATCAACATTTTAGTGACGGTTTATGTCTTTGTACAAAAGAGGTTACCTTAAACGTCACTGGATGATGAGCAGTATAATTTGAGTGAAACGTGAACGTCTTGCAAATTCGCATTGGAAATAGCAATACAAAAACTTACGTTTTGTGGCAATCGTGGCGTTCACTAAAGGTAGTTGAAATTGAGAAAAAAACTTTCTACACGTTTTTGTTCAAACCGATGTTTTTGTTCTGTTGCTTCTTATACTCTTGCAACTTGATGAAGTTGATTTCAAGAACTAATGAGCACATTCACAAAAGGTACATGCTAAAGTTGATACCAAGATTTTTAAGATCTATATTACAATTATTTCATATCACAACGAGAAAATAGCAAGCGAAATGACACAACCATTCTTCAATAATTGATGTTTTCGTATTCTTTGTTATTTCTTAACTCACAGATCACCGACAAATGAACAATGCTTTCCCATTACGGACCACGAAAGACATTTAAGTGCCTTTTGAAGCAATATTCGGCCACAACAACTACGATCGCGCTTGAGAGTCAACCAAGGCATTATAAGGTGAGGAGTTTCATGTACTTTCATTTTTAAGAAACGCATAAATTGGTATTTGAAATTTTTTCACATGTCCCAAAAACGTCACAGGGACTTTCTCGTGACGTCACTGTGCCGGAAAAGACTCAAATCCAAAGGCGTCCATTTTGTGAAAAAGCGTCCACAAAATTCTACATCTTAAGATGGTTTCATTGACTCTCTAGCGCGATGAGTCGACAAATTATGAACGAAATTGCCTGAAAGCCTCTTGAATTGAGTTCGCGGTGCTTTATGGGTAAACAGAGAAAATATCATAACTCCCAAACTGCTCTTTTTCAGTGTATTTTAAATGAGTCGCACTTCGCAAAGTACACCTTGGGTCCACACGCCAGTGCAACGTATATCATTAACACCAAAACTATTCCTTTCTTCCAGAAGTTGTGCACAAGGTCCGTCACCGCTAGGTTGTCCGTTGTACCAAGGAACATTAGCAGCTGACGTACCATCAATCCACTTCCAGCTTCCCCTACTCAACTTTAAGCCAATAAAAGCACGAAGAATGTTAGTGGTTCTCATGCTGCCTCGCAGAAATCTGCAGATACAAAGCGTGTGTGATTTGATTTCACATGTATGCTGTTCAGAGCTTGTAATTTGTTTTATGCTAACCACGTTTTACCAACAATGTTTAGTTTTGCAATTGCTTCAAACGTCAGAAGCAAAGAAAGATGTTTTATTTGCAAATACATAAAATATTTTAGCCTTTTGCTTGATCTGTTGAAGACTCCATTTTTCATTCTGTGATGATTCGAACTTATTACTTTCTCAGTAATGACATTCACCTCAATACGCTTCGTTCTCCGAGCCTTTTTTCAGCAAGATGGCCTCCCAGTGTTTGGCAGTAGCTTTCGGCATTATCGAATGTCATCTTCTTTACTTTAATGTGATATCTGTAGCCGTTGCCCGGAAAGAACCACTGACCTGTTGCAATGAAAAATAGCTATTCTGTTGCGAAAAATTAATTTATAGCAATGGCGTATATGGACCGGCGTAAAATACGAACCAAACCATGAGATAGTTATACACGTGTCGATCGCATTCAATGATGATATCAGGTAATAGTTTTAGAGGAGTCTAAATTTTACTCTGAGCAATTAGGTTACTGCTTTTCAAGAGTGCGTGGGGTGAAGCAGGTACAATGCTAATACTTTCAGAGACGTTGAATTGTTGCGAATAGTCGCGTCTGTGCTGTGCGAGGCTGTCACGAATAATCGTACACCAAATATCGTATGTTATTGTATATCAAAAATTCCAAACATGCCACAAAATTCCTTTTGACAACCATTCGCACATGTTGCTAAACGTTACTAAGAAAAGGTCGTCAGATGCAAAAAAAAACGCAACAAGGCCCAGGAATGACCTGCCAAACTCCAAGGTGCTTTCTGAAAAAAACGAATGTGCCTAATATCACTTGAGAAGACATCAAGCGTCGACCATATCAGGTGGAAACTTTAACAAAGCTGGTTGCAAGTGAACCAATGAGAACCAATGAAGTGAAGTTGTTCATATATACTTTAACCGATTTCTATTTTTATGCCTGTTGCTTATCTGATTACATTCAAACAGCACTGTACGAAACACTGCACTAACCAATCGTTGCAATGCCCCTCCTGAACAATTGTAATATACTTCTTTTTTGTATGATCGAATGCAGTGTATTTAATGACAACTGGTGGCAGGCCGAAGCTTGTCTAATGCGTGTTGTCGGGGCGGTTGAGATTAAAGCCCAAGGAGTGCTACGGCGAGTCATTCCGTGGCCGTGGATCGAACACCCCACTTTTCAACTGAGAAGCGGACATTCTACCACATTCTACCACACTCTATCACACTCCACCTTTCAACTGTGAAGCGGAAACTCTACCACTGTGCTAAGCTTCGCCACCAGTTTGTCGTCGCCCCAGCTAATGGTCTACTTTTTTTTGTCAAAGCCTAAACGAATGCGCATGAAACTTTCATCGAAAAAGCACCGCCATGTTTTATCAAAGTTTCATTATAAATATTTGCATATAAGCACTTCTACCCGCCACGAAAGAGTAAGTGTATATAGACGTACGTGGCAGTGCACGGCGCTAGCACATCAATGGCGTTGGTATCACAAACACAAAATGGAAAAATGTTGTCCTGCTGTGATTAAGGATTGTGGAAGAACTGTTTGCAAACTGCCTGACTGTCAGATGTTGCAAAGACCTTAGATCCTTTCGACTACACTTGTCGAACTTACATACAAATGTTTTGAGCAGAAAAGCAGAGTAGTTTCAGTGTGTTTTTTATTACAATTTTGCAATTGTAGAAGTTTTAGGTGGAAGACCAGAACGTTTAGAATAGATTGGCAAATTTGCACTACTGCTGAAGATCAATAATTGGTCAGTAAATTTGGTGGTTTTGGTTTGACATTGCTTCCTAGTTTGGAGATTGTGGTTACAAAAATATCTGGCCTTCACAGTTGAGTTGACTTCATGATGGGGAAAAAAACCTAATTTTGAATGGATAAGATTAATTTCTTTACGTTCTCAAAAACTGATATTTTGTGCCTTTAGATTGGCATGAACAAAACGCTCCTATGCGTTTAGGCATAATAAGACTTTCGTTCGGCAAAGCGGCAAAAAGCAATTCTTTTGTATCGTTATTGCTTAGCATCTTTTTACGATTGAAAATGGATGCAAAAATATTCATTTGTGCCATGTATGGGGATTTCATCAAAATACTTATTTTCTTACCTGTCAAATTTTCAGATCTACCGTCACCTGGTTGCTCCGTCGGGCTTATCTCTTCCACTGCAATACGAACAAACGTAAAACAGAAAAAGAAAATCTGTTTCGAATTACTGTAAGCAGAATCAAGATTAGTTGCTATTCCTGTGAAATGGTGAATGCGGTGATGCACTTATCTACAGAAATCAGTTCAGATTTCAGAGCATTTTTGTGCAACAGTTTTTGCAGGTTAATATTTGATATCCTGAACATTTGCTGACAAGCTGCGGAACAATAATCTTTTTACCATTTGTTTGATATTTTCAGTAATTTCGTTGTTTTCGTTTGATATTGTTTACTAATTTGGATAAAAATAAATTTATTTTCTTACCTCTTGAATTTTCAGATCTATTTTGACTGTATTGGTCCACAAGGCTTCTAATTTCTTCAACTGCAATAGCAACAAACGTGAAACAGAAAATAAAAATCTATTGGGTATTTTGCGGAAAAACAATCAACTACAACTGCTCTGAAATATCAAGACGTTGATACACATGTCTAAAAAACAGTTTAGTTTAGAAAATTGTGCGTGCAGCTTTGTTTGTAGAAAACATTTCAACTTCCCTCTACGTGCTGACAAGGTGACCGCGGGTAGAATATTCGTTTTATTTGCAACCCAAAAATGATCCAGCGTAATCTCCATTTGGCGAACTTGTCGTGAAAGACTGATATGCATCCTGGCAAAATGGCATTGACACCTTATAATGTTTCACGAATTGAATGGATTCATACTGGTTAGTAGATTTTAACAACAACCATAGCGCTTTACATCCAATTGCACAATAAAGTCATCAGCGATGGTGCTTGCACATTTGTCACCAAAGGACTCTTTTGTGCATTCTGCAGAAACAAAACATGAAACTGATTTGTTTTTGTAACTGCAACGTACCTGCAAGTGACAAGCGGGCAGTTTCGTTCTCATAAGCGATCATTCTTCTTTGCAGTTCTTCAAGGCTGCTTGCACAATCGTTGTTGCTACAGGGTGCACCTTTAGGACCAGGTGGACCTGGAGGTCCTGTTTCTCCCCTCGGTCCAAGTTCACCTGGTGGTCCAGGAAGGCCCGGGCCCTGCTCTTCATTTCCTGTTCCGCAAGTCAGCACCACTTGATTTGTAGCCAAAGTGCTGCCGATCAACGCAGCAGCAAAAAGACATGCAGAACTTCCTAACATTTTTCAAAGTGTAACAACTTTTTCAAACACTATAGAAACAAGAAGTTGTTATAAAGATTTCCTAAAACACTTAGGCGACGAAGCGATATCCAAATTTTTTTATTTTCGCTGAAACTCGAATATAACCAACACATTGCCTCTCTGGCCTTGTAGAAGATGTAAAAAGTTTGTGTTGTGGAAGTGCTTTTGTAACTTTAAGCTCTGATGTTTTGTAAACATGTTTATCAGCGATGTGAACAACCTTTGCGCGAACTAATATTTACTTCACTTAAGTACCTTTCACCTTTTTCCTTAATTCATCTCAAGGGACTGCTCTGGTACCAACTGGTTTCCTGCGGAAACTGACAAACGTCTTATATTTCGTTTAGAAATTTGTTAAGAGAAAGGTGAAGTATATTAATCCAGGTGTAATTTTGCAAAACTAGACAAGTTTCACGAAATGAACTACGCATTGAAAATTGCTGCTTCATGGAAGGAGGATGAAATGATTTAACTCTGCAATTCAACAGACTAGAGCAAGTAAATGATGTTGAAGTTACAGTTATAGAAACGTGCGGAAGCTGCTCTTATCGTCTGCTGTTGAGCTGTCCATCATGGTCTTTCGCTCAGGAAGTGCTTATGCCCCGGTGCCTATTCATCAGTAACATGGATTCCAACGGTCACCGTTACTTGGCCAAACACCACATCTCTATCAACCTCACAGGCGATATTCAATCCATTTCCGTTGGACATTTTCTGTGAAATGACATGCGCAAATGTCATGTAGGGATCGAAACTCTGATTTATAAATTCATTAAGAATAAGAACGGTCAGTGTGTGCACTGTTATGTTTCGGAAAATATCATATTCTTGACCGTTATTAGTTGAATGGTAATTAATACGTATTGTGAATTAAGTCAAATCTTGTTCATTTAGATATAAACCCGACGTTAAGAAATACCTCAGCAAAAACGACAATATACCTTGTTCTACGGATACTTGCCACTGAATGCAGGATCTAGATTATTTAACCAATTATTATTCACCACCAACCACTTATTCATTCAGTTGCAGTAATTGTTTGCACTGGGACGAATCATCAGGTGCTAGTTTCAACTTTTATTTTCAGTCCAATTTGTAATGATGGCAGAGGATATAAGCTGAAAGATCACTACGTTCTAAAATACAGTTCCCCGACTCCCGGGGAACAGTTATAACAAAATTTGCACATCATAAAACTTGTAGATTTCACTAGGAATGAAGCTTGCTAAAAAATTACATGTGTAATCGTAATTGCTGCATACGCAATTACATACGCATTCATTTTTTCTCTTGATCGTTACATACGCAATTACATAGATTTTTCATGATGAGAAATAATGAATACGATTTGGAAATCATGTTTAGGTAAAGGCATTTAATTACAATTAAGGCCGTCTTTTCCACGTCACACCAGATTTAACGTTGGTCCGTTCTGTTCATTCTTCAGTTGTTAATCTCAGACACGATGTCTATCCAATTTTCTGCTTAGTAATGGTGGAAGTGAGCAACCACTCTGGAAATTTGCCCCAGCATCTTCAGAAAACACTGGTCTTGCTTCTCGTTGATGGTAGTTTAGTGATTCTTCACACACCGCCAAACAGCGATTGCAACATATCTTGTGTGAAAACACTGCAAGAAAGAAAAACATAATAGAGAATATATCATTATCAACTAAATCGAATGCGTGTAGACCGGCGATCAAAGTTAATTTTGTTTGTCTGGACAATTAAAGTAGATATAATCATCAATCGAGTGCTGTTCATTTCTTTGCTTTAAGTTTAATCTTTTGCTGTTTCCGCAATCGTAAAATTGACTCGTTCATTCTTGTATCAATCCACTGAAATTGACTTTATTGTGATGGCGTAGGTATTGAATTATTACCTAATAAAATATTATTTACACGGTGAAATGCTGTTACAGCTGAGTGTCAGTCTAAACCTGTTTGACAATTTATATGTTTTAAAATGTGTCTTAAATTGAATTGTTGAATTTTGGTTGATTGGGATCATCCTTTTGAACGCCAAGGCGCTGTATACCGGGACTTCAACCCAGTGGCGTGGACTTCAACCCAGTAGCGTGGGAAGAGGGCCCTGAGGGCTCAGGGGCCCCGGGCGGAATCTTCTGTGGGGCTAAAGGTGTTGATTAAAATAAATTTTTAAAGTAATTTGTACATTTATTCAGTTTCTTTCAGCGCTGTGAGCAAGAGCCGTGGTGAAAATAACACTACTACTGCACCTGAATATTTCTTTTCATGAACATTGCTCCGTCCAGGCACATAGGCAGGGGGTCATGCGGAACAACGGCCCCCCAATTCCAAAAGTCGCATCAACAACTTTCAGGTTGATCAAACTTTTCATGTGCAAGCCAAACAAATAAGTCAGTGCAAGTCAACCAAACTGCCTAAGGAACCCATCTTACTTCAGCGAATCTGATCAAAACAGTGTGGTTTGCGAATTATCCATTTGTTGTGAATTGTGAAAGCTGGTGAAATTCATGCCTGGATGACTTTTACCTGAGGTTTCAGCTCCGTGTGGAAGTTGGTGGTAATGAAATACAGAAACTTGTATATACGCGCAAGTGAAACAAGGAGTATCGCTTGTCGCAGCTGTTTCTGGTACGCCAGCTTTCTGCATCCCACCTAATGGCGATGTGATCTAAACTTTATTTCAAGACCATCGCAGAAGTTCTTCTCTGATAACTCTGCCGAGCTAGAAACATTGTATAAATTACCCTTGTCTGCAGCATCAGCAGTAGCCTAAAATGAACATCGTAGGTTTTTCTTTTTGTACAATTTTAAAACTAATTGCGTGAATGTAACGATGATATACGTTTTATATGCCTTGAAGCTCAAGCCTTGGCTAAGAAGCAATCCAGTTTCAAACTCTTTTTTATTACGCAATCTGGCCATAGAAACTGTTCAGCTACAACAGCATTTATTTAGATATTTATTTGTGATGATTAAACATGTATGTCTGCTGTGACGGTTCAATCACCTTTACGTGGAGCCTTAATGTTTTCATCAATGATTTCGCATTACCTTGCCGGCGAGTAAAAACCAGTTTTGTCAAGTGATCATAGTCCGACCTGTACACAGCTTGAAGGTGTTTCAACTTTCATCTGACGTTAATTGCCACCCAATCCTACAGCAAATTTGAAATCATTCAGCTGCAACACGAAAAGTTGCAACAAAATCTAACGAAAGTACAAAGACGCATTTTATTTGTAAGTGTTGAGGGCATCGACAGTGCCATTACTTACAGATTGCTTGCAATCTGTTTTCTCGATAAAGTGCATGTGCACAAAATGAAATGAAATTGAATTTTTTGCCGGTCGATTGGATTTCGTTGTGTAAAAACTAATGGATTTGAAAAAAGACTTCAACCACTTACGCTAGAATGGCGAGATCAGCGGTTTCCAAACTTTTCTGAGCGCAACCCAAATCTTAGTTTGGTGAACACCTCTCGACTCAAGCCTCAAACAACATATGAAAAAATTTTGATTGTATGGATTATTTTTGGCAGCAAGATGTTAAGTTCGTTTTTGATGTCAGCAATCTACTCTTTTCTCAAATGCCCACGCTGCAGAGAGACAAAGACAAGCAGTAGCAGCGCTGAAGATACAGTTAATAGAATTCGGGTTTGGATCGCCTCGGTGCGACCCTTTTTCACCCTTCTTTGGGTTTTTACCTTTACTTTGGGAACCGCTGGGCTTGATCAACTAACCAACGGTTGTGTTAAAATTATCAAAATAAGGAAAGGTTGTCAGTATGCAGGCTACATATACTACAGGGAAAACCTAAACTAAGCTGCACAAAACCTTCGACTGGCCGCGTGTTGGACATAGGTGGTTTTAAAGAAAAGTCGCTACTCGACTTTCAATTGAACGTCTGATGGTTTACATGAAAAGCCAGGCCCGTCGCCACGATTTTGCCGCAGGAGGGACAAACACCACAACGGGGGTGGCACAACTTTTGAAAACAATACAATACTGGATGATGGTACCCACAAGTGTAGCTCCGGGTCCGGAGCTCTCTTTTTTCACAGCATGACGTCGGCTCCCACTCCGGTTTCTGTTCGTTTTCACACATTAGTATTTTCAATTGTCTTGGTGTGCCTCAGTTGAATGGAAAATAAAATGTATCAAGTGCACAAAACGCAAAGAATGTACCAAACTCATTTGAGTAGGTTAATCAGGTGGTGATTTACAATTTGCGCTCTTACCATTCCAAAACCAGCAAAAAAGCAACAATCAAAGATTCAGAGTATTCAGAGAACATTACTAGCAGAAACGTAACTTAAGATAACGGTAATAGTCGCTGGTTTTGCTGTTAATGCCAGATGACCTTTTGTTACTTCGTACAACCGGAATCATGAAAGTGGCTGTTTGAAAAACTACATTTGTGTCCGAACTTTTGCAGACAGTCAAGTTCCAATAGAACAAGGGTTTTGCACTCATTGCATGCTTTGCCTATTGCAGTCTTAGCGATTTCAGCTAACAGCTTTGCCGGAGTAAACCATGCAAAGAGCGTAAATCACATAGAACATTACCCCGTTGAAGACGTTTAACGTCTAATTGATAACCTTTCAGATATTAATGCTATACAACATGTATAACCCATCTCATGTGTTCTTTCTAACAGGCACACTTTGCATTAACACAAATTCCAAGATGTGTTTGAAAGCCCTTTGTTTCAAGAAATACTATGGCTTCAAGCAGGAAATTCACCTTTGGATTTTTTAAAATAGCTGAAAACGTCTGATTTCTTACCTTTTTCACTCATAATAAGCAGTGGTGAATCGCACACTAGAGCACAATTTAACCTGCAAAGCTAAGGAGAAAATACGACTGGTTACAGTGCTCAAAATACAAAATTGGTTTCCACAGATGAAAACCTCACAAAAAATCCACGTTTGTTTGCATTGCATTTTTATATGCGCAGAAAATGTACTGCCATGCAAAGCAATGTTAGTTCGTTTGCAATTAGTTATCACTTTCGTGATATTCTGCTGCTAGCACGCGTAATGGATTTTAGTGAACTTTGCCAGTAATCTAGTAATCCTTGCTAGTAAGCCTAATGGGTTCTAGTGAAAATTCCTACTTTACAATGGCGTGCTGTGTATTACACTCTTAAATCTGCAATGATATCATATCATAATTATACTCCCTGCTATAACTGCATGATTATACAGTTACAAAAGCTATAAGCTTTGGATAGAACATAAGTACTCGTTATAGTCTAGTTCGTTTTGGATCGCTAAACTACTACAGACCCGGTTTGGCCTTTCTGACTATAAAGCAAGATGTTGTGGTAGTTAACGTTTTTCGTTCTTCTACAAGTAACACCACTACTGTCCAGCTACGAAATTACAGCCTTAGCTAGATAAACCAAGGAAACATCAAAGACTCGCAGATCCATTTCTGCAGTGTGCCATGGTGTCGTAACTCGTAACAATCACATTTAGTGTGCTATAAAGAGCTTTTAAGTAAAGTAAGTCTAGCTTTCCGTTAATTTGGAAAAACCGTTAGTATATAGGAAGGAACCCGGAGCCGGAGCTACCTCTCAAATGGTCGTACTCCAGCTCCGATCCTAAATTTTCAACTGAGCTTCGACTCCATGCAAAATGCCTTGGTCCGGCTCTCAGGTTCCTGGCTTCGGATCTGCAGTTTTTTTCTAAACTGGTAGCCAAAAACTGCGTAGTGTGGTTGTAGAGTGAGCAAGTTGTGTTTTCGCTGAAATCTGGGTCAAATTCAGGGTCTGCGGTACCCCTGGATTTGTTGCGAATTCAGGGATTTTTTAGCATACTTACTTGGGGCACAGTTGTTCCCGAGCAGTGGCGTGTAGAGGGGTGGGGGCGCGAACGGGGCGCCGGCACCGGGCATCCAAAACAGGGGTCATCCTAAAAGTGAAATTACAAAATTTAAATGCTGTAACTGCATGATTTTTCCTATTCTAAGTCTGATAGTGACATGAAGCATGGATTTAATTTTTCGAAACTTGTTTTGTTGTCAACACTAAATTTTAGGCATTCAAATGGCAGAAACTCTCAGCTTCTTCATTACCAGGGACTTTGCTCTCGTTGTGAGGCGTACAACCAATCAAACTGATAGTGACGTGATTTGTCGCAGATCGTGCGATCAAGGGAAAATCACACAAAAGGATTGAAAGATAATCAGGGTTGAGAAAAACCCATTGAAAAAAACAACACTCGTGGGTTTTTGTTTTTCTTTAAATCGGGTTTTGTTTTTTTGTGAAGAGAAACAGGTGTTTTTCTTTTTCAGAAAAGCACACAAACCCCATTCTGATTTTTTTGTTGCATCATGGAATATCACCACTTGCAGAATTATACAATAATAACTTGTCATGCCTATTTATGGCATTTAAATTTGAGGGTAAAGAAATGTACCCCATCTTTGTTTTCGCAAAGTGTTGTTGGTCAATGCGCACAGCAAACAGAGAAAAGCAGCTCCCACACAAACCCTGCTGTTTCACGTTAAGTTTGTGTACATGCCCTGCTACTGCTAGTATAACATCTATATAGTATATTTTTTCAATATATGGTTTGGTATGGTCCAACATCAGAAACAGGTTTGATGCAGAGAAGGCAGAAAAATTGATTAAAATATACCGATTTTGCAGAGCTGAAGAAGGTAACCAGTAGAATTTGCTTAAAATATTCGAAATATTATTGTCTTTTTACAAGTCTGTGAAATTTCGTTATTGTTCGTTTTGTTTCATTTAAAAAAATAACAGTTAACTGTACAAGTCTTCTGCAAGGCTATTTTACTTTTTACGCAATAGCAGTTTTTTTAAGGAAAATACTAGGTACCGGGTTTGGACCTGTAGGAACCTAAAAAGTTTAGACTAAATTTCAAAGCATCCATTATGACCAATTCATAATATTGATTGCTGTTTTCCCTCAGATATTTTCCTTGTTAATAAATTCTCTGATTCTAAGGACCCGATTTCAATTCCAGGGACCCGAACTCGGTCCCAAAAACACCTTAAAATCCTGCTTCATAGAACATTTTTCAAAGGAAAAGTAAGTATGGGATTTTTGGTGGGTTTTATTGCTTTTTTTAAGTGGGCTTTTAAAAAACGGTTGTTTTTTCGGTTGGGTCCAATTACATCATCACCGAAGATAATTAAGGACGTTTAGTTGATTTTCTGAGCCAAATTTCACAACTGCTCTTTTTCAACATGCTTGATGTAGTTGATTTTGATAAGCAACACTAGTTTCCCTTTCGTTTTTTGTGCTGATACAGTCGCACACAAATGCTTGCAATATGTGCTTCGTTTGGAGCTTCGTCATTGATTACCAGTTCAGACGGATTGATCATTAAGGCTCACACACGTCCGTATCTGTTCTGTCCTGCGTGGTAGGGTTGGTAAAACAGTTTTCGAAACAAAGGTCTGTTGCTGAAGGAAAAGAATAGAGAACAACACTATGTACGAGTAACTGGATCAACAGAACAGAGCGACCAGGTAGACTATGCAAGTCACGATGGAGGCTACAAGGCATGATTTCTCAACCAGAGCAGGTTTTAAGCCTATTTAACGTATTACTGTACATCAAAAGGGTCCCGCACCATGAAGATGTCCTCGCGCCAGTGGCGACAGAGTTAGCTTTTGAAGCCTTTTATACATTCTGTGAGAAATAAACCACTCCTATAACATGAAGTGAACAATGAAGCATTCTTTACAGTACTGCGATTAGATTACTAAATTTTTTATAATATCCTGCCATATGCAGTGTATAAGCTTTGTTTTAATTAAACACGGGGATACTATACAGGAAATATTAACATACACAAATGTTTACATCTGTAAAGTAGTTTTGCAGCCATAATCTTTTTAATTTTTTTGTATTTTTTGTTTGACCACTGGAATTAATAAACGGTTAAGGGTATATGGTGCGGCTCATTACAAACGCCAACAGGAAAGAAAATTGTGCGCAATATGCCTGGTCAATGCATATGCACATGCAAAGAAAGCAAAAAAATAAGAGAAGTAACGATGAGAGGAAAACATAATTTATTTTGCGCCCAACTCATGGTCCATATCACAAAGGTATAAAACAGTAACACAATATTTGTTAGTCATAGCGCATTACTGAGCATGTGTCACATTATAAACACAGACAACACGTGGAGACGCCAAACACTGAAACAAGGCACCAGCTCCAGCTGCATTCACTCATCAGCAAATAGTAATTCGCAGTGGGAAGTAAAATGAAGACATTTTAACGTCGGGTTATGAAGTAAATGGCCAAAATTGTCGGGATGCTCACAAAGGCATCTAAATTGTTTTGATCAAGGTTTCATATGTTCTTTTCAAGATATTTTTAGCTTGAAGCTGACAAAAATTTGTTTTCACTAAAATTTAAAGCAGTGGTTCCCAAAGTGGGCGAAGCCGCCCTCCTGGGGGCGATGAGAAACTCTAGGTGGGCGGTGAAGCAGAAATGGGCGGTTCGGGACGATAGGAGACCCAGTTAATAATAACATTTCTGTTGTCTTCCTAACATTGAGTGACCAAATGTCATAAAAGCAGTATGATCAACAAACATGTATGCATGTGATTTGTAAACAAAAACTTAGTGTTTTAGAAATCAGAGGTGAAATGCTAGGAGGTAAATTGATGAACTGCAGTTTCCATCACCAAGGGTGTGTTGCACGGTAAAACTGTCCTCCTCTATAATTGAATGATTATGGTTGGGATTTTTGTCAGCTGTGCTTCTTGGCACGGGTAAACCGGTACTTAAGAATGCCCGTTTCGTTACAGTCACTATCACCCGCACTAGCGTGCGGAGGGGGGCCACTGTGCCATGCCCCCCCCTCAGACCCTAAAAATAAAAAAATGTATAAACAGTATGCGCATTTTTCGGTGTAAATCTGTATTTTTAGGTGTATTTTGCGTACTTTTAGGTGAAATTATGCAAAATTTTCTCGGGGGCTACCCCCGGACCCCCTAGGGATGGTCGTCCAAAAATTGATTTGTGACGTCACATGATTGTGACAAAACTTGGCCCCCTTCGGAAATCTTCTATATGCGCCACTGATTACCGGTCAGGTTTGAGAATGCACGCTTGCACTTAGACTCAGCCTGTCATCAAACGCGTGAGCTAATTTTGGATGGAATGGTTTAATGATCACACATATAATATTTACCTTGTACGAGTTCAATTGGAAAGTAGAAAGGCAATTTATATTTTTTTACAGGTAGTGTTAGGTGCCAACAAGAATAAGTCACCTCAAGGGAATCGAAAAGATCCTGGAAACCAGAAGTGTGTTTCAGAACGCACTTTAGCTTGAGCAGCGCCAAAGGAGATCCAGGGAGACAGAGATGGTAGAACGAGTGGACGACTGCGAGTGTCACGTCTAAGTTAAAAAACTTTTAAAATATGCAGATTAAATTCAATTCCGCACTGCTCCGAACTCAAAATTTACTAAAAATGTGGTAGAGTATTAATGGATTGATTGATCAAAGCACACCAAAGTGTGTAGAAGTGTTCTGCTAAGTTTAGGCAGTGTGGTGCACTCAGATAATGATGAAGAGAGTTTGTACGCCTGCTGCTGAACACGGAAGATGGCTGTCAAAGGGTTTCATAGATACAGTATCTTGGCTGTCACAGTCCGCAGAGATCTTCACGAAGTTCAATTAAGTTAATTTGCAATTGCAGGGGAATGGTGTTAACCTTATTAAATCCAAATCAGCAATCTTCACTTTCTTGTCCAAGTTTAATGCTGCTCAAACGAAATCGATCCTTTCATGAACTCTAACAGTTTCCAAATCATTAAATCTAACAGTTTCCAACTGCTAAATGAGTTAATTTACCTAATTAAATTTTATAGTGAAATGCATCCTGGCGCTCATTCTTGTTTTAATAATTTTCAAACATCCCAAATATAGAATAAGAAAAAATTGTGTTGATATGTGTGCTAGACACTGTAAGGGAGCGATAGAAATTTGTTTGTCAGAAAAGGGGACGCTAGCCAAAAAAACATTGGGAAACACTGATTTAAAGCAACGGGTATGCTAGGTGTGCGGCGAACACCCTGTGAAACTGAACATGACGTGACATTTTCCAGATCGTGCGATCAAGGAAAAATCACAAAAAGCTAGAAAGATAGTTATGTACTCTCCAGCCGAAGATGTGCCCCTGGAATGGCGCCAACCTCATTTACTTGACTGCTCTCGTATTCGAAGAGACATTTGCGCAAAATGCTTTTTGAGTTATGAGTCGTGCTGTTCCAGGGCTGATTGAATTTTGCTCTCCTGTTTATTTCTATCTGGCAAACCAAGGTGTGGGACATTCCAGGCGCACACCTGCAGGGCTCGAAAAATCGTAATCGATAAGACATTCGGGCAGGGCCGCAGCCTGTTTCTGCAGTTGTGACCTGCGCTGTTCCAGGGCTGAGTGTATTTCACTCCCTTGTTATTTCGATCGGGCAACCAGGGTGTGCGCTATTCCAGGCGCACACTTTCTGCGCTCGACTGCTCGTATTCAAGGTGACTGTTTGTGCAGACTGTTTTTGCAGTTGCAAACTGCGCTGTTGTAGGGCTGAGTGTGTTTTACTTCTCGGTTTTAACGTGCAGTCTGATATTTTTACAGTTATGAGTGCTTGGTGGTAACTTTGAGTGTATTTTGCACCTGCATTTTAAGTTGGGGCGCTGATATTTTAATGCAATCACATATTAAGTTAGACAACAATGAATAAGGAGAGTGCGTGTATAATGATATGCATTGCATCAACAAATTTCGCCAAAACGTTGGATTAGAAACGTGAATTTAACGTTGCAGTGTGACGTCACAAACAACGCACACCCAGTAACAATGACCACCATACGCCACTGCACTTCACGTTATCTTTCAAATGTGGTAACAAATTCATTTCACCGAATTTTTTATGCACTGCAGAGCATTTGCGTTGTGGGCGAATCACATATGTCAATCGTAAGAGTTGAAAGTTGTTTCACTTTTTACTATGATAATACGAGCTATTATGTGATAGAAATAAACTCTATGTGCATTAGCGTGACGAAGCTATGTCTAAAATTAAGACGAGTGATCGGCGCTGATGCAAAATTACTTCCGCGTAGGTTAGCTTTACACAAAGGAAATAATCCACAACAACTGATCCTCAGATTACCACAAAGCGCTTACTGCGTTAATGGCACTCGTTGAACAGTTCTTTGCAAATAACGTAAAAGAAACAATTGACGATAACTGCTGATGAATTGCTGGTCTACGCTTTGCATGTCTCTTCCGGTGAGCAATATGGGGGAAAAAACTTTCGAGAAAACTCATATGATTTTTTCTGCGGTCACAGGAAGATACTTGCTGTCGGCTAACCGTATTGCATACTTGTGGCCAGGGTTGGACACCCTAGAAGATATCTTTCAGTTAAAATAATGATTTACCATTGTTGCAAGTTCATTTCAAACTATTTTGGATTTACAGCGGCCAGAGTAAGGTTATTGAAAGCGTTTTTCTCTTAGTGCAAAAACCATGCAACGGAGACATTGGGTGTTTTTAAGAAAAACATGAAATATATCACAAACATAAATTGCTTTTTTGGGAGTGTTTTAACACTATAATGACTGGACGCGTCAGTTGACGTACTTTTGACGTTTAACCTACAAGTGAATAACTTTGAAGTGATGAATAGTGCGTCCATGAAACTTTATGACTTTTTCTATTTTACTTTAATATTAGTATCCTGTGAATTTCAACTTTTTTATATTTTATTTACAAAATTGGAGTGTGTACTACCTAGAAGGACGGCCTGCGTCAATTGACGCAGTAAATGTTGCGGTATAGCGATGCCAAAGCCAAAATCAATCGATATAGCTTCAAATCAACACCGATTGAGCGTCCACACCTCTGTACTTTTGTAACTTTTGTCCTTAGTATCGTTTCTATGATGCCAAAGCTTACCTTTCTTTACATCTGGCCACTGTACCAGCGCTACATTTGTCAGGACTGACGATGCTGTTAGAGGAAAAACAAAAGTCTGCTGCAACATTTTGTACTGAAGACAAACCTGGGATGTGACTCTTTTTGAACTGAAAAAAGTCATAGGTTTTGTGGTTGCTCGTGGCGTGATAGGAGGACGAAACTTCCGTGTGAAAATTTTGTGTGCTCAGTCATGGGGATGTGCAATCTTCTCACAAGCTATGCCCAGTAGCATCGTATAAGGTGTGGAGCAAAACGCCTGAATTCATTTTTTCAGATTACACAAGACCAGTGAAATACTCACTCAGTGAATATGTAGGCTATAGCCTGATGTGAGTGTGGTCAGATTACTTCACTGCTTCCCTTTTCGTTAGTTTCATTGTGACTGTTTTTGTTCCAGATATCGAGGCAATTCAGAATAAAGTACTGTAATATGTTTATGAATTGAAACAACTTGTTCAGTGAATGTAACGAGCACGTGTAGTGCTAATTTGCGTGACATCAGACCTCGCAAACCTCCCAGAGGAGCCCCCAATTTGAAATAGCTTAGTGCCCCGAAAATGAAAACTCTTCTCTGACGAAAGGCCAGCCATGGAACGAAAATATATGAACAATAGAAAGGCCCATACAAAAGAGCCCGAGTTAACAGCGTAGTGAAGTGGGACCGTGGGTGGTGGCACAAATATACAAAGCAAGCAAGCTCGCGTACTCCAGTATAAATCGTAATCGAAGAATCGGGCTGAGCCCGAGGTGCCCGTTTGCCGGAGTCACCACTGGGCTGTTAAAAACAAGCACACAGCTTCAAAAACAGGCAGAGCAAAAATGACACAACATTGATACCTGTCTTAAACACATTCAAAATCACAACTTTTCCACATCTTGAACGCAGAAGCAACATCACTGAATACTCATTCTACAACTGCATTAGATATCGCAATGCAAAAACAAGACAAAGCATATGTAACAGCTAGCAAGTTGTCTGTAAGGATGCCAATTGTTTTGCCAATGCAGAAATAAAATATAGCTATCTGGTGCTGCCAATGCAAAAACAAAAACACAATTGAAACTGATCTGTCAAATATTTGATTTTATGTATGAGAGTCAGCAAAATTTCACTATTTAGAATGGTGCTAAAACGCTTGAAATAACAGCAATTTTAATCGTATGGCACGAACTTTTTTCTACACACAAGCATATGGGTGACAGATGGGGACAGGAATTCGAATCTTTCAGCACAAAGGCTGTTTTCTTAGTGCGAGTGGCAAAACACAAACTTCACCACTTTTCCCCCCGGAGAAAAACTTTTGGAAAAATCCACTTGTGGACCCCTGCAAAAAATCCTTCCGACGCCCATGCACACAAGCATGCTAAATTATATTTTTGGAAAAAAATTGTGTTGTATTACACCATCTGGCAACACTGTTCAACAACACCATTGCGGAAAGCAGGCCATAGCACGGTGACAGACTGTGCACGGTGCATTTTGCCACACAATTATGAATCCTGTCAAATTCGTCAAATTCACTTACAAATAATTGACAAAATACTGCTAAAATTCCGCAATATTTCTTTCATTGAATTATTTAATTTAACAATGGATCCACTACTAATTGTGTTAAAAGTGGGGGGGCCGGCCTCCCTAGAAATAAAAGTGGGAGGCCAGGCCCATGCGGCCTCTCCGGTTCCGCCACCTATGACTGTATGAAGTCTTGTTTGAAGGCAATTTCGCTAATACAGTTGAGGGGATGGGGGAAGAAATTATTAGGCTAAGCTTAATCACAACTTTTTATTAACATTCTTCATCGCAATTGATTTTATGTATAAGAGTCAGCAAAATTTCACTATTTAGAATGATGCTAAACCATTGTTTAGCCGCAGAAAGTAGACTCTCGCAGAAATCCTGGTATGCCCTCTCAATATCTGGTGTGTCCGGAGGTGACAATCGCTCGACAGATTCACCTGTGAGAAGGCAAAAGCGCTTCCAATCGGCCTTGCGAAAATTCCAACACTTCACCGGATCGCTGTGGGCAGGAACCTTGAATCTTGGTGGCGTTATGAGGCAGGGCCGATGTTGTGACCGCGGGAACTTTCCCAGGCTCCCGAAGGCCAGGTCTGGTTTGGAGCCGACCCTCCAGCAGCGAGAGAAGAAACTGGTTGTTTCCTTTGGGTTGTACAACAGTCCAAGGTTGTTGGATGTTGCCCAGGAGTCCAGGCTCTCCCCGTCGGGGGATGTTGTGTTGTAACCCCAGTTGACGTGCTGGCAATTGAAGTCGCCAACGTACAGGCTGGGATGTGGGAACGTCGGGATGGTCGTTGGAGTGAGTCGCGAGTGTGGAGGTTTGTAGACGTTGACGATCTTGCATCCTGCGACGTCTACTCACAACCACTCAGTCTCTGATTGTTCTGGAGACTGATCGACCAGTGACCATTCCAACCGCTCGTGGACAAACGTGACAAGGCCATGATTCCTACTCAGGATTGACCCAGCTAGTGAGAAGTTGGGAATCACTAGCTTATCTGCATTGTGCAGTGGGTCTCTTGCAGGATGATGATGAAAGACTTGTTCTTATAGGCTAGCTGCTCAATGACAGAGATCTTATCTGCAGTAAGCCCCTCAGTGTTCAGCTGGAGTATGTTGGGTCGTAGGTCTTCGGCA
>JGI24159J19872_10002693_pt1 | contig 21417 bp, 18 predicted proteins | sample Ectturendosymbi4_FD_19872 | JGI IMG/M metagenome (IMG submission 19872) | reverse complement strand
AAATAACCTAGCGAAAAAACGTCTTTCTTGACGATTACAAGAAGGAAGTCTAGAATAAGACATTGCAGAAGCAGTTGGTTCCTGGAGATAAATGGGCAAACGTATGATCTGATGTTAGACGTGCAAACAGAAAGAATTGTTTACTTTTTAGGTAATAAAACCAAATATTCCTCAGCCGTCCTTATTTTTGGTTGTAGATCGATGGTAGCCATGTATATAACTCAACATAGGCGTAGCCAGGGGGGGCCTAGGGGCCATGCCACCCCAAAATTTTAAAATGTCTATAGTCAATTTGTGCTTTGAGAGCCGATATTCCAAATCAAATACTGTTGCTAGCCTAAAATAAAAATTTTTGGCCCCCCGAGATTTTCGGGCTGGCTACGACACTGTAACTCAACATTTCATACTTGTCGAAAGCAGTGACAACATCTTGGGGCTTTTGCGTGAACAAAGTTATCGTGTATTTGCGTCAAACAAGCAAGCGAATTTGCAAAATAACTACAGCATTTTATACTTTTAGGAGGTGATGCCAACATCTTGAACAAGAATAATGAAACTTGTGCACAACTTACACGCTCGTCAGAGTGTCTGAAAATATTGATGGATCATCAAAAAAGTGAGATTCGTTGCGCTTTTCTTTCGTCCGCATTGATGAAGAACCCAGTATCTCTGCACTTCATGGTTTTTTCATCGCATGAAGATTGTGTGATGCACAGCGGGCATGCATGCGTTTTTTCTTCTTGAGGTTTTTGTTTAAAGGCTGATGTATTATTTCTTTTAGTTTTTGTTTTTTCATAATTCCGATTTCGTTGCTGTCTATCTCAAAAGTCTGTGATGTGTTGCAGATAGTAGTAAGTTTAACTTCCAGGATTGTTTTTATCACTAAATAAATTTGTCACATTGCATGCGATCCAACTAAAAGTGTTTAAGGCATGTATTTTTCAACTAAAACCGTCGTCTGAATACCATGTATTTTCTTTAAACTTTTGTCACCAAACGTAATCCACAGGCTCATGTCAACACCCACAAACTGAAAGTTGATTGTGTTGCAGTGCAAGGGCTATGCGATATGTCTATACCATATTAAATTTAAACTGTTGGCAGTGCGCGAGAATAAGATCGCACTGCGCAAATTCGCAAATTGTCTGGTGGTACTGCGCAGTTGCACACCTCAGAGGGAACACTGAGTGCAAGTTATTTTTCTGTTGTTTGCTCTGTAAATATCAGCATACGTGCATAAACGCTTTGCCATTTTGTACGACGTATATTCATATCTTTGTGCAACAGGAAGTACATGTTAAGCATAATACGTATTGATATGATGTAGGTAAGGTTTTGTTGATACAATATCTCAAAACTATCTTTTTCTTTTATTGAGGACATCCAAGAGTTCTTTCTGGTATGTCGTGTAGAATAAAACGTATAATAATGTCTCAAATCTTATGTTTTGGGTTGATCAGATTCCGCTGCTAATGTGAAGACCATTTTGAATCCTCTACAAAGGAGTGCCATTTCAATGAGAAATGAAAAGGGCAGAAAAGAAATTTCAACTTCATTTGAAAAACTTCATACAGAAGAGATAAAAAAGCAACCATTGAGTATAAGCAGACAATCATCCGCTGCTAGTGCAGATAGTGGATTATCATCAACAACTTCTTCAAATGTAACTGCTAAGCATGTTGGCAATAGAGACCCTAAGAATTATATAAACCTTCCACCTTCACCAGTGAAGTCACAATGTAGCTCATATGGAAGCTTGACTTCTCTTGGCTCATCAAGCTGTTCTGCTTCTGATGACAGTAAGTTTGAATATTCTTGGATTGGTAATTTGATGATACATACTAGCTTGGGACTAAAAGCTTTGTTGGTTGGCTTTATCTGCATTTTATAAGTATTTAGTTTCAAATTAATTTTGATTTACAAGAAAGAATGGCGGTATTTGCTGGCTTTCGCAGACCGAAGTGATCGATCTGGTTTTAAGCCATTTTGAATTGCAAAACATCAGTGCAACTGCTCAAGGTTCTACGTTGGCAAGTTTTTTTGGCTGATAGGTAGAAATGAAAATCGTAAAGAACCTAACAGCGTGAGACATGTACAAAACCTGATGTCATGACTACTACTTACTTTGACGCTCTCACGAGTCAAAAAAGTAATGGACAATGTGCTTGTGTTACAAGGTGCAGGAGAATTCGTACTATCCTTTCGGTACAATAGCAAGAAACAAGAGCTCAAGATCTGCATATGGCAAATCATTGTAACCAGTCTCATATCTGCATCGCAAATGCCGAAAGTGAGTATCACATTCAACTGTCCACTGGTATGCGAATGTCATAGTTTTGTCATTTCTTTGCATTTTACATTTTCCTCGGAAAAGTAACCTCAGGAAAAAGCTGGACTGTGATTTGGCTGCTGTGGGTAACTTTGAACAGCTTTTAAGGAATCTTTCAGCACTTCAAGGTTGTGCAGTTACGTGAGTGCTGCAATGATTTTTTTACACATCAAAATTAATAACCCCATACATAACAGATGTGCATCACTTTAGAGGTTTCTAGTCTTGCGCGGTTATTTGAACGCATGGGCATGGCTTGTCGATGAAGTAAAGCCAAGGAAGAACCCAGCGCCCGAAACCTCCTGCCAAGGGTATCCCCGCAGTGCGGAGAGGCCTCACACCCATAAGCATTGCATTTCGTGTAAAGTGTTTAAAACTGTTAGTGAGATTTTGGTTTGTTGATCGTTTTAGGATTTCCATAAGCGCATGTCAGGATTAGTGACTATTTTACAAAAATGTTTCCAACATTTTCCTCAAATTGACAGACTCATTAATGATTTTCAAGGGGCTTACTGTGGCGACCTTGGGTATAAGATAATGTTTTTTTATGCTAATAAATATTTCTGCGTATTCCAAATTAGGTATATTTCAATTCACCACAAACATATTAATCTAAGTCAGATATTGAGCGTGCATTGCTTTAAGCAGTTAAAAAAGTTCATTTCTCATTTTTTGTACTTTGTAATTGGAATCTACATTGAACTTCAATAGCATGACTGAATTAGGTTTCGCAACTTGGTACCGGCAAGTCGTCGTGTGACGTTGCGGACAGGTCCACGTCTTTATGCTCCGTGCATTTAGATTTTTGAATTGGATATGTTATTACTATCAGGGTTTTTTTAAAGGTTTGACCTTTCTGACCGCAAAGACATTTTGAGAGACCGCAACGATTTTATCTGAATACCGAGATGGTCGAAAGTCAAGGTTTCAGTGTATTTTGATGGTGGTAGTAAAGCGAGTTTCTGCTGTCTTTTGAGAGACTTATGGAATAATTTGTGAGACCTTTTCGGTCTCGAGGGTGTTGTGGAGCTATATAACTGAGAGAATCGTGCATGCCATGCAGGTAAATCGAAAATAGGGGACATTGCTCTCATTTCTTTTTCAAAATAAGAAATCTGGACACAAGAACTGTTAAAGCAGGCAAAATGAAACAAATCTAATTTAGTACAATGCTCATTGTTTTGTTTTGCAATGCCCATAAGATCTCTGTGAGAATCCAACCAGGGTTCTTGGTGTTACTTTACGTTGCTCTCACTCATAGGCGTAGCTAGGAGGCTATGACCCCCCAAAATTTTTGGAACATATAGTTATTTTGTGCTTTAGAGGCGGTATCCGAAACAAAATAGTGTTATTTGCCTAAAATCAAGCATTTTGGCCCCTCCCAAATTTTGCATTTTGGCCCAAATTTTTGGTTACGCTACTGCTCTCACTTCCATTATGTGAATACTCGTTGTGACTGCAGCCTGATGCGCACAGTTCTTTCTTACATTGTCTTGTGTTTATCAAGTACAATAGTTTGGTTAGAACGGCGTGAACACCAGATGAGTTTTATCCCTGGGTGTGTTGGTGTGGAAATGCACGGAAGCATTGGTTTCATACTTACAAATGAAGAAGTTGTTGACTTGCAAAACGAATAAACTAATTTCAACGTTGTTATGTGCGTTCCGCTCAGTATTATGACTTTTAAAATTATTGCTTACTCTATTTGTATATAATGTGATGTGTTTTCTTACAAAGGGATCCAATATACAGTTGTATGTAAGATCCACTATCATCCCTCCCGATGAATATCAGCCTAACCCTGCTTTGAAAAAAAAATCGGAAGTCTTTCGCTTGCAACCTGGTGAACCTGATGAAACTGCGTCTGCGGAAAGACAACGGTAATGTATTTTGCCATCCACCTGCTTTTTCATTGTGAAGGTAGTCAGTGATTAGTTGTGTATTTCTGGTTGGTAAGTCGGGCATGCAAGTTTTGACTGCTTAAGGATATCGGGTTTTTACTGCTTGTACTGTTACAGCGCTTCAACTTCTTACTGGTTGGAGAGAGAGGCAAAAGTCCAGTTTAAAAACTCGATGACCCTAGAGTACCAGGACGTGAGCAAACATCTAGTTTCTTCGAGCACAATTCAAGTACGGAAAGCACTTTACAGCTTCTAAATTTGTAATTCCTGCCTAGCACTCGATGTTGGTGTTGTTTTGTTCAGATGGTTATTTCCACCTTAACATTCACATGCCATTGTACCTTGACCTTTTTCTTCTGCTTAGCAGACTCTTCTATTCGTATGTGCTGGTTTTAGCACCTGTCAAACAAACAAGAAATATATGTGTAACTTATGAAACTAAACATCGCGTATGGCGAGTGGAATAAGGTGCTGGTGAAAACCATTAAGGTTCAGTAAATATAAAGCTTTTGTTTAGTTTCACGAAACGCAGAATATCGCTGTGTTTTTTTTTGTCTTGCTCACGTTTCCTCATTAGCTCAGACGTCTATCCAGCAGTAAACGAAAGAAAACGAATTTGTCTGACTACGCTCGCTAAATTTTTCTATCGTACTTTTAATACAAAGTAGTGAAAAACATGTTGTTACAGTTGTTAAGGTTCATGAAACCAAGAAATTTTGATGTCGAGTGTTCTTGTGCTCGTTTTCCAGCGTTAATGGGTTCACTGATGCCAAAAGCACATGAATACTGTACAGTTATTTGCGATTTTTCAAATGATTTGCGCTGTACTTTGTTATTCGACTGCATTTCTGTATTTCTTTTAGACACCTTGTATTACTGTATTAGTTTACGCTTTTATCCGAAATCTTAGTCATAGTTACAGTGCGTTGTATTAACAGATGTAAACAATAATTTACCGGTACTGTGTTGAAAATTGATTGTTGCACCGCGCACAAGAGTTTTTATAGTCATTGTAAGGACTTGGGAACAAAATGCTTGTAACTACTGAAACATATTATAGATACCTCCTCGTGTCTTCGTGTAATCTTAGCTGTGTTTTGTTAAATCCGACACAATGGTGGCAAGGCGGTATTTTGATTTCTTTGTGATTTACAAGTGGACTGTTCTCCTTCAAGAGAGTATTATTTTCTTGCCGCGCTCAAAACGAAGGTAATTATTAGCAGAGTAACAACCCTATTTTTTGAGCTGTTGTTATGCAGTGACCTTATGTCGAGAAACCCGTTTTTCTCTTCAGATCTGTTTATGTGTTCGACCGAAACGGGCTTTAATCGCAAACAAGACGAAACCTAATTTTCGGGATCCCGTTTTAGCAAGTAGGGAAATACCTCTGGATGTGGCAGTGAAACGCATAATGAAAGTAGGTAAACCTTTTTCTTGTTTTTGTTTGCTTCATTTAATGCGTTTTACTCGTAACGTACCCGTGATGTATGTCCAGTGGCGATATCTCAAAGCTCTCGTCCATCATCACAGATCTTCTGCTGGAGCTTTAAATGAAATTCTGTTCAGCACGAGATCGCTTTTTACATCGGATGCCAAATCATTTAATAGCAAATCACGCAACAAATCTCCGCTTAGTCTGTTGAAATAAAACTCGAACGCAACATTTTTTATCGTTGCTGCAATCTGCAAATAGAAGTTGGCAATTTAGAAAGAAGGTTAGATGAAACATGATCGATTCTACTACTTGGATCACATAAAAAGAGTTTCGTTTCCGGCAGCCGAACCAGCATCAATTCCATCGAAAGTTTAAAAGACTGTGGAAACCGTCATAAGGTTATTTTACTGAAATATTCTCTGCAAACGTTGTACGACTGACGATGGTTTTAAAATTTGCTCAAGCGTTTTATGACATACTACTGTTTTGTCTTTGTGCAATCAAGAAAACAATAGCTTCTTTTTCATGCCTGTAATTATCAGATGAAATGCTGAACAAAATCTCTCTAAAACGGTTTTTGTTGTTGTTTCTTTGCTATCCTCCTGAGTGTTGTTGCATCGCCTGCAGCAGTAGCTGGAAAAGCAGCAGAGTTGATATATTTGTGGGTTATTAGTTAATTCGTTGATTATTTCATAGCCTGAACGACGGAGATGACGGGCAGCAGCAACACATGTTCTTGTCGCTGTCCGCTGCTCACAGAGGTCATCCCTCCCATGCCCTGTGTCATTTTTTGTCTTGCCGTGTTTATCAGTAGTAGATCTGTGTTATGACTGACCTTAATCTTCTGTTTTCAAAAAAATAAAACAAATTTTGGGTAGCTACACTCATCGTCACCACCACCTTCAACAACTTCAACACCACATAAACAAAATCTTTTGTTATCCTCATCCGTGAGCTTGTCCATGTTGTTACAATCCTCGCATATTTTATCCGCGTTTTTTTCTGAATCTAAACTGTTCCTCTGTGCATTCAGTGATGTGACCTCATTTTCGGCGTTGAAAACGATGACGACGAGCGATAATGTATCAAAATCTTTTCCGTGTTTTGTTTTGCGGTAATGGCCATTCTTTGTTCTACTTCGTTGTCAACCTGAAAGTTCCCGTTAGTTCATGCAAGACTTTCGGCGTTGCAGCTCATTATTCGTAGTTTTTGCTTGCTGACTTCGCGGCCATTTTGCCTTTCAAACAAGCTGTCGACTTGCAAATGTCGTTCAACTCTAGATAAAACAAACATATTTGTAATGCAAATGATTCGTATGCAAATGTTGGCAAAACGCATTTTTGTTCTTGAACCATCTGAAAGATATGTTCATACAATGAGCGGTAGTTTTTTCTGTGTTCTTTTTGCGCCTGAAAGAATGAATGGGATTTTAAGTGCTTACACTTTTATCACTGACATTTCAACAGCTGTTGCAACTTACAAGACAATATGTGAAAATTAAGAATGGTTGGGTTTTAAACACCCTGTCACCATGTATGAAATCTGAAAGGTTGCCCATTTTTAGCTGATGGTTTAATTTCCTTCACAGGAATCATTTCCTACCGAGCGACACGATGTACCCGGAATCACTCGCCAGGCGTTTCCTCTCGATGCCGTTGTATCCGATAACCTTTCTCGTAGCAACACTTCAAACAATACTGACCCTGGTGTCCAAATTAGTATGACTTCCGTGTCTGAGTCGGGCGACGACAGGTATGCTTTTCATGTGGTTTAACCAGACTTAGTGAATGAATAATCTTGTCACATGGACAACAATAATCTTGTCACATGGACAAGTCCGTCTGTCGAAACTTTTTAACATGCAGATATTTTCACCAGTCTTACTTTTCGACAGGCCAGCAAGCGACGGAGAGATGGTGAAAGAATCGTCTTTCATGCAGCGCAGCACTAAAAGGTAACTTAAGCAAAAAGACGGAACGCAACGAAAAAGCTACCCAGTGCTATCGAAAACCTTTCGAAATCGTTAAAAACGGAACGTCAGCTATACTTTATAGTGTTTGTTACTAGGCATGTGTGTCGGAAAGATTTTTTCCAGGGGGCCAACAGCGGATATTTTCAAGGGGGGCAAAACCGGTGAAATTTCATTTTTCCCTCTTGAAACTAAGAAAACAACGTTATTTTGCTAAAACTGTAACAGGAAAACGTCAAATTTCAAAATCCAAGGGGTTGCAAGGCCCCCCTACACCCCCCTTCCGATGCCCATGTTCGTAGCTACTTTCGCATTTGCTGCATTCAGCTACAGGCTGGCACAAAGAAAATACCAATCGCAGTCGCTTGAGTAATGTGCAATCTCGTATTTGGTTAGCCGAGGAAGACCGTAGAAAGTCCAGAAAACTTTAGTTGTTCCTCGAGGTGCAACTAATGATTTTGTGGAAACTATTTTGCGGCAGTAATATCTTCTGTTGCTGTATTCACTGTGCTGCAGACGTGCATGCACCACATTTTGAAGTATGTAAATGTCTGCTGGTATATGATTTGTAGTTGCTAAGTACTTTTTAAAAATAAACTTTACCCAGCGTGAACTTCTTGACGCAATATAAAACGCTAATTTGGTTGAATTTGCCAAATTGCCTTGACGATGCGATGAAGTTACTGTTCATCGCTTGTGAGCAGTTCGCTGATCTTTAAAACCTTCAGGGGTTTACCAGAATCATGATATTTATATATAGCTGCGATTTTGTTCCGAAAGAACTGAAGTTGTCAATACTTAAAAAGTAATATGCTTACTTTAGCGTATGTGGAATTTTATCTTTTAAAGCATAATAATGTATATGCAAAGCATTTTATATCAGGTATGTTGATTTCTGTGCGCAAGTCGTTTCTTTTATGAGGTTTCGCCATTTGTTTAATTAAACGTGCTATGTTACAAAAAACTAGCCTGTAATAATCAGATTGGGGTAATTATGCCAATTTTGAAATGAGGTCTACTATGTCTGTGTGAAAATGTCAAGATTTTGTCAGGCTTTTTAAAATCAGAATATTGTGAAAGATAAACTAAATGAAAAATATGGAAGAAGGTGAGCATCTTATTTGGTTAATTCGTATGTCACTTTTGTAATCGCATCGCATCATAATCGCATTTTGTAATCGTAAAAGATTGGATTGTTAATAACTAGCTGCTTGTGATATCAGAAGAAATTATAATGACATTGTTCGTTGATGAACAAATATTGTTTTGTTTGCTTTAATCTGCCTCAAAGGACGGCAACTTGTAACCCAGGCTAGCAAGTATCTGTCAAGCGCTTTTCAAATTGTTGTTGAAGCAATACCCGGTTTGCTATTAGTACACTACATGAACCCGTTGGAAAGCTTATACAATATGAAACATTGTTCAGCATGAAATTTAGTCTTCATAGTTGCATAAAAATGTTGCTGTAACAGACTGAATCAAAGTCACAAATAGGTCAAGAAACGCGGGAGCTATGATAAGAAATCAATATGAACAAATAATTCCCATAGGTTTACCTTATTTTATTGAAGGGTTTTAACTTTGTATTTGCATAGGTACGTACTGAAAAACACAAATAATTTTTGCAGGGGTTTTAATATCAACAAAAGTGGAATCAGCTCGTGCTGTTTTCTGACTTTAGTTACTGTGATAATTGTGACTGGTGTTAGGTTTCTTATTTTGAGCTTAGACCTCTTTACAAATCGGTACTTTTGCACACTGTTAAGCCGTAATAAAGAATGAAATAAAAGTGACACTTGACATGCGGAGCAATTTTTGACGATAGAGCAAACATAACAATTGCCGAAAGTGATCTGGTTATCACAGAAAATATCTTACGAAGTAGTAAAGCAACAGCGAATTTAGTGTCTGCCTGTCATTTTCGATCGGAACCGGATTCTGAAAAGAATCTTGATTTAATGCCGGAATTCCGGTACATCCATAAGTACAACTTACACATTCGAGACACACACTTCCTGATTTTTGAAAAGATATCCGTTGACGTTGTTGGAATCAAATTGTGACATCAATAGTGTTTGTCAAAAGCTGGAATATTTTCACGTTCAATTTTCATTGCGGTCCAGTTGTTTTAAGCAAAACAGCGAATCGGTGGATATCTGATAATCGAATCGATTTGCTCAGTTTTTGCAAACTTTTAGTTGACCAAACATTAGAACTATGTTTTGGGCTGCGTGCTATGTAATGATACATCCCAACTTATGAAGCAATTTTTACTCGAGTTGAACAGGCTACATCAGAACCATGTGTGTTGTTTTGTTTGACTTTGAAAAACCGAAGAGCGGAAAATTCGTCAAAAGCCAGATTTTAAATTTGCAAAATACGCGTTTAGTATTGTGTACTCTAACTTCTATCGCCTTGGAAGCGCTTGAGTTCGCTGCTGTAGCTGCACGAGCATGAACGGGAGAAGCTGATAACCTTGGGTTTGAGCCAACCTTAAACACTTAAAACACTGGTTTTGTCATATGATTTTGACTTCTGTAAAATAATTTTATAACGAGCTAATTAAACCGTGCTTATTTGCAAAGTGCTACATTTTTGCGTGACTTGTTTTTGGTTGGAGCAGTTTTGTTCGGTCATGCGAGTGAGTTTCGACATTCATTTCTATTTAACCTCTGTTGTGCAGCTTATCCCGACTGGAGAGCGTACTCACACATTCTGCTCCATCTGTGAGTCCGCATGTCAACGTTAGCATCCCTTCTGACCAGCCGGGCGTTCTAAAATCTGTAAAAGCTCTCAGTCAACCAAGGTTTGAAAACGTTTTGCGAAATATAACGTTACGTCTCACTTTTTGGTTAATGCTTTCAGGCGTTTTTAAGTGGCAATATTTTCCTTTGACTTCCGCTCAAAATTTTCTTTCATCTCCTTCGGGGTTACTGTGGGTTGTTAACAGTACGGGGAGCATTGTTCCTCCACTGTTTTTAGGGGAGAATAGCCTTTCTTCCTTTTGTGATGCAGAAACAAAATATTGCCACGTCTGTTGCCATCTTTCGTGAAATTTTCGACAGAAAAGGTTCTCAAATTTAACTGTAGCAAAAGAGTCTTATTTTTGACAGAGCGTTACTCCACTTCATTTTTCTGGCACAACACCGCTGCTTATTGGAGGATTAGATTCTGCATTGTACCAAGGCTCCATATAGAGATTGAATCTACAGGTCTTCAATCTGTAATGCGCAAAGTCCTTGGCTAATTTTAGCAAAAGCTGCTTGAATGTCTCTTATTTGAATTGCCTTGTAGAAAAAATGACAAGTAATTACAAAAAAAGGAACTGCTTTTCATTTCGTGGTTGAAGGAAAAACACAACTGAAAATAGTCATTGCATTTCAAACTTTATTCCGATTATTGACACAGCCATCGGCATTTGTGATCTGAAAATCCCAAATATAGTTTCGTGGTACTTGTTTGCTGTACAGTAACTTCGGCCATTGACCTTGCTATACCATTAGCTCTTGAACAATAGCACAACGTTAGAAATAGGCGATTTTGATTGGTCGTATTAGAAAGTGCATGGCGGTAGATTCTGACAAAAAATTTTAAAAGCCTCAAACCTATACTGCCGCTGGTAGCGTTTTAGCCCCACAGACTTGCTCTGGTATGTTGCATATGCACTTTACCTCTGACAAAATTGGCGTATTTCGCTTGTTTATTGTTTTCACTTTGAGTTGCCTGCTTCTTCGTAGTAACGAAAAGGAAAAAGTGAAGATGCTGATGCCCAGACCAGACAGTGACGTTTACAATCAATTCAAATACAGGTGCCGAGGTGAGGCATTTTGATAGCTTCTTTCATTTCATGTAGAAAGAAAGCGCTGAGCAGCAAAGTGGTGCAAGTTTATATTTAATTTTTCTTCTTTGAGTTAATGTTGTACGAAAGTGATTTTATAGCACTTTTGCATGGGTTTATATGGAAAGTATGGCTGCTCATCGTATTTGTCTGAATCGTCTTGATAATTTTCTTTATTATTGGATCTTCCGTTAAGGATTTTGTACATGCGAGCTGATGTATACCAACAGATGTCAAGTGTAATAGTTACAGCATTGATAACAACACACGAGAAAGGAAAATGGTAAATTTTGATTTTGCTGGGAGCATCAACACAATTTTTTGTGAGAAACCTGGAGTCAAAACTTCAGTGAGTTTGCTGAACAACTACCACATGTCTTTTTCTTTTCGTATTAAGCTTAACCTATTCAACAAAATTGATAACTACCGTATAAGTTCTGAATACATCCAAGCATTTCGACTATGTAAGAATAAAACAATTGACAATATTCGGTTTTCAAGGAGTTATTGCCGAGGTAGCACTGTCCCTTTAAAACTGCATTGTCGTCGTTTTTACGCATATTTGAACTTGGTTATTGTGGGTGAGCTCTCTTTATTTAATCACAATCAAAAACTTCGACGAGCGAAGCCATACCTCCGCCACTCTACGCCCTATCGTTCTGTCTGCAGTATATTAATCTTAACTGCATTGCTAGTTCACTGCCATGACGACCAAAACCTGCGCTGACTTGTTTGAAGAGCTACTGCTGATAGCGTTGGGTGAACCTCACGTTTTAACCGATAACAATATTGTGATTGGTATTGATTATAACGTTGGCATACCCTTTCGTTACTGCTAATATTTTCGTTGGCCGTTTATTAATAGTAGTTTTTATTATTTCTTTTTGCTGCAGCGAACGCGCAACCTGGACGCGGAAGGTCCGCGGCGACGAAATCCCGCTCGAGACTGAAATCGAGCGGAAAGTTGTTGCTGGCAACCGCGACCAGCACTCTTCAACCGAACATTGCAATCGTTCAAGCGTTGGATGACGAGGAACGATCAGTGGGAAGTCCGTCTGAGGAGGTCAGGGACCGAGATTTTGTGAGTTATCGTGTGCAACAAAAGTCATTGGTGGAAATACAAGCTCAGCACATTTGTGGCAGTGTATTGTGAAATGTATTACTCATTGCATGTGTAACGCCAAACAGAGATTTTTAATTAATTGTTTCAATTTTCTTTTACTGCTGTATTTAATATCTCTGCACAGCCCTTTTTTAGCTAAAAAACATGAAAAATGATTTTGCTTGTGATATACACACTTTTAAAAACGAGAGGGACTGGTTGTTTGTTGCAAAATCAGTTTGTCGATATTGTTGCGTTACCTAAACTAGAAGGTATTTCCTCGCCAGAGCTACCAAGCTTACTGTGCTTTACAACAGTGAATAGTCGCTGTCAACGCATCTCGATTGCCTTAAGTCATTAAACAGGATTGGCAGTGACGTTGACGCACAATTTTTAATCATTCATATAAAACATAACTGACGCAGGCCCGTCTGCTGCTTGCAACAATTCTTTGTCATCCTCAGGGGCCGGAAGACATCGATTCAAACTGCGAGCGATTGTACACTCACAATCGCACGAACTCGTCAAGCTCCTTCGCAGAGATAGACGAGAGCCCATCGCCGTCCAGACGAAGAAAAAACTTCCGCCAACCTTCTGTCCCCAAGTCTCCGTCCCGGCAAACGACGGTTCCTCACCGGCCAGGTCAGGACAAAGAAACGAAATCCTGGAGGCTTCAGGTTGACCCCCCAGATGCGCGCGTTGACATGACAGTTCCGCCTGTTGGTCGCGGCGATTTTGCCGACGCTGGCCGGAGCTGCAGAAGTTCAAGCGCTGATAGTCAATTTCGCCTTGTTCAGCGCGACCGGCAAAAGTGTAAAAGCCAACGAAGCCTCACCCATCGCAGAGGAAGTGCTCACAGAAAGCTTGTTTACGAGGAAACTGAATTTAGCTCCAGTGATGTTCTGCACTCGGCGGACAACCCATGCTTCATTCAAAACTGAGACGCTTTAAAACACTTTTGTGACCGGCTCTCAAGGACCGCAAAGCCGCAATAGTGGCTCTGACTTTGTCCCGTCATAACTTGCCGACCGATAGAGCTAGTGAGCTGTTCAAACCTCTACGGATTCGGAAAGTCTTCTAAATTCGATTTTTAAAAAATTGGGAAGTTTTGGATTTGAGTTTTTTATGGGTGACGTCATATTAAGGCTAGGTTTAGGCTTTTTTTACTTACGTTATCGGGCCCTCGACCCCAACCACAAGAGGTAAATTTTTGTTTTTAAAAAAATAACTAGGCGAAAATCCGAATCTTTAGAGCCCTTCATTGGCTTTTTAGCGTTTGTGACAAAATAAACAAACAAAAATACACAAGTTGTTGTTTTTAGATCGTAACTTCCAAACCACAAACGCTAGAAAGTTAACCAGGGGCTCTAAAGAAGCGGATTTTCGCCTAGTTTTCATTTTAAAAAAGAAATTTAAAAATTACCCCTTGGGTTGGGGCTCAGGACCCAGTGAATGTGGGCCAAATAAAAGCACAAACCTACATCTTTTTTTGGCGTCACCCAAAAATAAACTCAAATCCAAAACTACGCAATTTTTTTAATCGAAAGTGGAAGACTTCCCGAATCCGTAGAGGGTTTGAACAGCCCTCTTGCTCTCTCGGTCGGCAATTTATGACTGGACAGTCAGAGTCACTATTGTGGCTTTGCGGTCCTTGCAGGGACTTGTCGGTGCTTTTGCTTTATCATCTGCGTACGTTATCACAGGAAACGTCAAAGGCTGTTTGCAGCGTCTGCGCTAAGTCGTTAAGGCACCTGTCGCTGTGAGAGCGCATTTGTGAACCACTGTTTCTATAATCCGGAGTTTTTTCCTCAGATTAATACCACGAAATCGTTTGGCGCATTTCTGTAGGTCAGGGGTGGCCAACAAGTCGATCGCGATCGACCGGTCGATCGCCGAGGCTCAGCTAGTCGATCGCGCCTGATTTTGCATTAAATTGACAAGATAACTAAAAAAACACTTTCAATCAATATCAGCATTCCAGAAAATACATAAAATTCTCCATCAATTGGTTGGTTACGTTTATTCTTTGGTGTCTCTTGTGGTGGCTGACCATAGGCTAGCACGGCAGATGCCGTGAGGTTTTGTAGAATGTTTTCCTATCATTGCGTGACAATCATGATTTAGGGGCAAGAGACAATTTGCTTTTTATCTGTGCACCACTTACTAAAGCAATGGTACACTGTATTTGCACGTGCAAAACTCAAATTTGGCATTTTGTACTTGTGACTTAATTACCGACTGGTATATCGCGAGTTAGCAAGAAATTTTCTAGTCGATCCTAATCAAAGACAAGTTGGCCACCCCTGACGTAGAGTATACCATTGAATGAAGTGGTAGCACCAGCACGACGCGCCTCAGCAAGCCGTGACCCACCAAAGTCCCCTGATTAGGCCAAAGTCCCCTGATTACGTCACATACAACGCCAATCCCGCCGTCACATATAACGTTGAAGTCGTAATAGCAATAGCGGAGTGAACCTGGTCGAATTGAATCTCTATTGCTGTTATCCCGAGGGCCATTGGTTCTTTAGTTGGCTCAGGGTGACGCAGCATTGCGGCTGCAACACCAAAGACTCGTTCCGATGGAGCCGCTGTCACTGTCATACCCAGGAATTCTCGAGCAGCAGCCTTCAGATGAGGGAAACAATGTTTCTTTTTCCGAAATCTTAAAACAAGGGTGTGCAACCAGTTGCGTAGCCAGCCCAGAAATTTGAAATTTATGGAAAATTGTTGGGGACCAAAATGTTTGATTTTAGGCGAATAACACTATTTTGTTTGGAAAAACGCTTCTCAAAGCACAAAATGACTATATTTTTTAAAAATTTAGGAGGGCATGGCCCCTTTGGACCCCCACTGGCTACGCCTATGTGTGCAACCCATGTCCCGCGAGCTCAAAAGTGGCCTGGGAGCTGAAGTTTTGCGGCCCACGGAAAGGGCCAGATTTTCAAGCAAATATTACGGTTTTTGAAAGCTATTGCCAGGGCCAGATTAAGGCCTAAGGCTGAAGAGACATTTCGTAAAATTTGATAAATTTTCGGAGATAATTCGGTAGTTACTTGTAGTAAAAAAATAACCAAAAAGAAAATTGAGGGCCGAATTTTTCCAGGGCCTAAGGCTATAGGCTGCCCTTAGTAGCCTAGTGGTTAATCCGGCATTAGGTTTATCTTCAGTGAGTGGTCAGCGCGTGGTCTAACACGCAGAGCTTGACACATGCAGCTGTGGGCATTAGACCAATCTGGGTATTTCTATTTGGCCCGGTAATGCTGCATGGTGCGCACCCATAGGTGGCGGAACCGGGGGGGGCGCATGGGCCCCTCCACTTTCATTTCTGGGGGGGCTGGCCCACCCACTTTTTTGCCTAGATATCGCAAGTTTAAGTAACACAATTAGTATTGGGTCCAGTGATAAAGTAAATCGTTCAATGAAAAAAACGTTGCAGAATTTTGGCAATATTTTGTTGATATTATTTGTTACATATTGTTTGTAATTTGACAGGATTTCGTAATTTTTTGGCAGAATACACCGTGCACAGTCTGTCACCTTGCTACGGATTGCTTACCGCATTAGTGTTGTTGAACAGCGTTGCCAGGTGGTGTAATACAACACACTTTTTCACAAAAATGGTGTAATTTTACATGCTTGTGTGCATGGGCGTCGGAAGTAATTTTTCCAGGGGGGCCACTAGTGGATTTTTCCAAAAGTGTTTCTACTGGGGATCAAAAATGGTGAAATTTGTTCTTTACCACTCGAAATTGAGAAAACAGCATTTTTTGCTGAAATTTTCAAATACCTGGCCCTCTTCGGACATCCATATGCTTGTGTGTAGGAAAAGTTTGTGCCAAACAATTAAAAAATACGGGTAATTTCAAGCGTTTTAACACAATTCCAAATAGTGAAATTTTACTGAATCTTATACGTAAAATGAAATTTTTTGACACATCAATTTCAATTGTGTTTTTGTTTTTGCATTGGCAACGCTAAATAGCTATATTTTATTTCTTCATTGGCAACACAATTGGCATTCTTATGGACGACTTACAGTTGCTACGTATGGTTTGTCTTGTCTTTGCATTCCGGTACATAGGTGGCGGAACCGGGGGGCCGTATGGGCCCAGGGTCCCCCCGCTTTTATATTTCGAATCTTGCTTAAATAAGTTTAAGAAAATTTTGAATTTTGCCTAAATAAGTGCTAACAAAATTAGTATTGGGTCTATTGTTAAAGTAAATCGTTTAATGAAAAAAATGTTGCAGAATTTTGGCCGTATTTTGTCAACATTATTAGTAAAATATTATTTGTAATTTGGCAGGATTTCGTAATTGTTTGGCAGAATACACCGTGCACAATCTGTCACCCTGCTATGGCTTGCTTACCGCATTGGTGTTGTTGAACAGTGTTGCCAGATGGTGTGATACAGCAAATGTTTTTACAAAAATGGTGTAATTTTACATGTTTGTGTACATGGTCGCCGGAAGGATTTTATCAAGGGGGGGGCACTAGTGGATTTTTCTGAAAGTTTTTGCAGGGAGGTCTAAAAGTGGTGAGATTTGTTTTTACCACTCAAGACTAAGCAAACGGCTTTTTTTGCTAAGTTTTCAAATTCCTGCCCCCTCTTCCGACGCCCATGTTTGTGTGTAGGAAAAAGTTCGTGCCACGCCATTAAAAAATTGGTGTAATTTCAAGCGTATTAATATCATTCTAAATAGTGAAAATTTACTGAATCTTATACGCAAAATGAAATGTTTGACAGATTAATTTCAATTTTTTGATCAATTTTAATCGCGGAGAACGCGAGCTTGCTTGCTTTGTATATTTGTGCCACCATCCACTGTCCTCACTTCACTAAGTTGTTAACCCGGGCTCTTTTCTTTTGACCTTGTCAGTGTTCATATAAATTCATTCCATGTCTGGCCTTTCGCGTTCATGTTGCAGGTGACCTGAATAAAACAATATCTTGCGTAGTTGGCATTCTCTCGACTTCGTTCGCTCGCGCTTTACTCGGGCTCATCCGATTGAGCCCGAGCTGCCCTATGAAATTAAGTGTTTTTTAAAACATAATTCGTATCGGACTAGATGTTTTTGGATTTGTATATAGCATTGGATTTGAAGTTTAATCCAATGGACACTTCTCATTTCGAGAATAATTTCAAACGCACGATAAGTTGTCCAGCAACTCGGCCTGATATGAATCAACCTAGTATACGCAACAGGGCTGTGGAGCCAGACCCGAAAAATTTTGCGTGGCTCGAGCCGGAACCAAAAATTTTTTAGATGGTAGAGCAGGAGCAAAAATTTTAGATGGTGGAGCCGGAGCTGAAATTTGGTTTCCGGTTCCACAGANATAGTTGATGGGGCAAGCGAGTTGTACAAATAATGCAATGTTTTATTTTGTTTTTTGGACCAAATTTGTCTGGAGCCGGAGACAAAAGCTTCAAGATATTGGAACCGGAGCCAAAAAATTTTGATGCCCGAAGCTGGAGCTGGAGCCTGAAATTTGAGTACAGGCTGCAATGAGTCTGGTACGCAGAGGACTTACTGGCGTTATAATTGCTCTCTGTCGTACGGTATTTGAGAAGCTAACATGCGAAATTCTCATTTATTATCACGTAACTATAACAGAACAATAATGCCAGCCAGAATGAAAGTAAATGGAAATTTCAGTGACGCAAGCGTCGAACGGTTTTATTCAGTCACAATAAATCGTATGATGAGCCCGAGTAACGCTGTTGACCTGCGTCGCCAGTGTAACAGCCTATTTGAATTTCAGATGGTTCATCGATACGTTTTCACAGTGGTTTAATTTTGTCTCAAATAGTATAATTTAGACCTTCATATGGTGCATAGGTAACGAACGTCATATTTCAATGCCTGTGACGTCACAGTTGCCAATTCAAACTACAAAAATCTTCTATAGTTTTTTTGACGTGCATTTGTGCCCCCCCCGCTTTGAAAATGGTTCCGCCACCCATGTGCACACCCCTACCTTAAAACATCACAGCTGACTGAATGTCATAATTAAGATGACTATTGTCACTTCAGTGTGTGAGTGGATAGGCAATGTGATGTAATAATCACTAACAAGGCCACATATTATGTACTGCATGAAAAAATAAATTGAACGAGTTTTTACTGTTGTCGTTTTTCTGTGATGGGAAGGCGGCGCAGCACTTGCGACCATTTTGTTGCACTTTCATTGCATGAGGGTGCATTCTCGTTTCATTTTTAAAAATATCGTTGGACAAAGTAGTATTTTGGCAAAACCGGAAATTAGATTAGGGGCTAAAATTAGAGCACTGAAGCTTTTAGCGAATTAGATTAGAATTAGAATTACCGTCATTTCGCTCTTATTGCATTAGAAAACTAGAATTATTCAGTTGTCCGAGTCTGCTTGCACCTGCATTTTAAGTTGGAACGCTGATAGTTTAAAGTCAATACAATGACATATCAAATTATACAACAATAAGGAGAGTGCGTGTATAATGACATGCATTGTTTCAAAAAACTTCGCCAAAACGTTGGATTTGAAACGTGAATTTTGACGTCACAAAGTGACGTCACAAACAGCGCACACCCAGTCACAATGACCACCATACGCCGCTTTCTCTGACCCTTTTACGTCTGAGGGGCTTGCTGCCGCCCTCAGGAAAGTCTACGAGTCTGGATTCCATCTTCCCGGAGTTTATACTCCATGTCGGGTCGGCTCTCAAAACGTGGTTTTGCGATTTCGTTACTTCCTGCATGTGCCAAGTCCAGTTCCAAACAGCTAGAGAAGAGCACTAATAGTTGCGATCCCTAAGCTGGAAAAGCCACTGGGGGACCCAAAGAACTACCTCCCTATATCTCTGTTGTGTGTCCCCCTCAAAATCCTCGATAGACTCATCTCCGTTCGCGTCGAACCAATCATCGACCCGTTGCTCGCCCAGGAGCATGCGGGCTTTCGACACGTGAGGTCGACCGTAGACCAGGTCACCCTGTTGACACAGGCTATCGAGGATAATTTTTCCGCTAAGAAAAAATCCGGAGCTGTGTTTGTCGACCTCACAGCAGCCTACGACACTGTATGGCATCGTGGCCTCACCTGCAAGCTGCTGCGATTGCTACCTGATGGACACATTGTCCGCATGATCATGGAGATGGTTGGCAATCACAGTTTCACCCTTACCACCAGAGATGGCAAACGGAGCAGGTTACGACGCCTTAAGAACGTCGTCCCACATATATCTGTCCTGCCACCCTTTCTCTTCAACATCTACATTGAAAATGGGAATTTTGAAAAAGTTTACACAATTTTTTCGGCCCGTATTTCATGGCATGCCACTTTGATACGTAAACAAATAGGAAAAATTTCAGGTCAATCGAAACATTTCTAGAGGGTCCACACAGCAATCTGATGATCACATATTTCAGCAATACGATTAATTTATTTAAACAATCAATTTTTATTCCTTCTTTGCTTCAATGTGGATACCAGCCACAAAAAGAGGCCGTAAACATTCACGCAGATTCATTGTCAAAGTATTACACGGATTTAATTTCCTTTTACAAGATCTTCTTCTCAGATCTGGCTTCTCACCTTGTGCCTTTCAGCAGCTTGAATAACATTTTGATAATTTTGCTCAACGTTACGGTAGACAGAAAATCAGAACTCATTCGAAGACCGCGTTCTGCAAGGTCGTGAGTGCAATTTAATGATCAGATTTTCTACTGCGCAGATTCGTAACTGGCCTTCCTTGGCCATTCACAAATTAGCTAATTGAAAAGGTTCGTAGAAATTTTCTCTGGGTCGTCAGTGATTTCAATCGCAAAAACCTCTGCTCAAGCGGCCTGTTGAGCTAGTGTCATTTTGATACGTGTAGACAAAGTAGTTAGTTTTGAAGACTGTAATAGATTTCTTGGAATAAATGCTGATGTTCCTGGCTCTGGGTGCAGAGTTCTAGACATCTATGGCTGTGTACCAGCAGGTGAATGACTCTTCCTAATCATATTGCGGTATTGTCTCATCGCTTTGGTGGCTATTAAAATCACTGGCTTTAAATTCTTTTGAGTTTCGCGTTACTTCTCTTTTCTCAGAATTTGCGCTCTCTCTCTTTCAGCTTTCCTATTCACTTTCTTCTTAAGCTTATTGTCATAGGATACTATAGTCATTTTTCGAATTTCTGTAGTTCCTTCTCATTTCGCCTTACTTCTTGATTTCGCATTACTTATTTCTTTCCTTTTGTCAGAATTTGTGCTCTCTCCCTTTGAGCTTTTATTCCTAAGCTTGTTATTAATGGATCCCATAGTCATTTTTCGCATTAGAGTAGTTCCTTCTCTTTTCGCTTTACTTCATTTTCGCATTACTTCCACCTTCCTTCTCAGAACTTGCGCTCTCTCTTTCAGCTTTTCTATTCACTTTCTTCCTAAGCTTACAGTATTGTCATGGTATCGCATAATTATCTGTCGAAACGTGCTCATGGAATTGAGAAAAAACACATCGTGTTCATGAACTAAGCGGCTTTCCACATATGCTGGCCATATTGCAATCGTAGTCGTGAGATGTTTTTCCTCATCCAATGATTTTCGTTTCGTTGATTCCGAATTTCTCCTGGCTATTGGAATGGCTCTTAACTTTGTATTTCGTGTGGTAAGAGAAAAAATGTTCTCTTCGACTTTCTTTTTTGTCATGGTCGGTGTGGTATGTCTGCTTTCTCAGAAAACGGTAATAATTCTCTTACAACAATTTAAGCACTATCCCGTCTAGTCTGGTTGGGCGATGTGGATTTTAGCAATTGAACAAATAGCACCGCAGCACTTGCTCACAGATTGGTAAATGACACCCTCTAATATGACCATCGTTTTGGGTTATA
>JGI24159J19872_10002692_pt1 | contig 21420 bp, 8 predicted proteins | sample Ectturendosymbi4_FD_19872 | JGI IMG/M metagenome (IMG submission 19872) | reverse complement strand
AAAGTACTGTAATATTATAATGGTGCACAAACTAGTTAATATATATACAAAGCTTTAAGAGCCCGTCACTGTGCAATATGTATTTTTATGGGCTTCGGGGGTGCCAAACTCAAGGGTCGCCCCGGCACCGGACACTCTAGCTACGCCACTGCGCACAGGGCGACGAAAATCTACAAAAAAAGGACTTCTCGTTACGCTTGCGGTGGTTTCCGATTCAACCCGTACAGAGAAAAAAAATTTTAGATTATTACGTAAGCTAGGTTGCCACACGTCCGAAATTTCCCAACATGCCTGGAGTTTCGGTGTTGAAATTTGTGTCCCGAAATAAATTTAAAAATAAATGTTCTAATGTCCAGAATTTTGATAGTTAGCAAATTACGTTTAACTGGAAACAATGTGCATATGCTGTGAAGATGAGAACTTCAAGTTTTACTTCTTTGGCTGCTTCCAGTGCCTACAATATTTTTGCTTGAATTAGATCTAGTTCTTTCCGTATAACTCTTGTTTTTGCCTGAATTAGACCTAGGCGTTGCTGTATTGCGCTTGTCTGTTGCTGCGAAAAGTACCCATTGAAACCATTAGGAATTGTGCCTCTTCAGATATGGTAAACCTAACATAAGCTCGAATGACGAAACACAAGATTAGTGGCAGCCAATTCAGTTGGTCATTTCAAAGCTTGGTGCACAGCTGAGATGAGGCCGGACGCAACGGTGCGAGGTGAAGCGAAGCGAGACGTTATTCCAATATCATTGTGGCAAACTTGTCAAGTGTAGGGCAATTCAAACAAATCACAGCTTGGTATTTTTTGCTTAACCACTGCGGAGACAGTAGCAAAGAACGGAAGGCAATGTATTTTATGACTAGTGAGTTTTCATTTTCAAATCTCTTTTCTCATACTGCGCATCATTGAGATTTGCACACCATATCAAGCAATCGATTGTGTTGGTCGCTTACAATCTTTTCCTCCTGGGTGTGACGCTAAACTGCAAACCATGTTGGGATTGCTGTTCGGGTATTCTACAGTTTTGGTAAACAAGAATACCTTTCAGCCTCATTATTTCCAGGTCCACTTGGCCGCGAGTGGTGACGCCTTATAGAGCTGCAGCTATATATCCAATAACCATAGGTGGCGGAACCGGAGGGCCCACGTGGGCCTAGGCCCCCCCACTTTTTTCTGGGTGGTCTGGACCCCACTTTTAAATATTGCATTTTACCTAAATAAGTTTAAGTTGCACAGTTAGTATTAGGTCCATTGTTCGGTAAATCGTTTAATGAAGGAAAATGTGCAGATATTTCGTCTTATTTCGGCAATATTATTTGCAAGTATTTGTAATTTGGCAGAATTTTGTAAATGTTTGGCTGAACACACCGTGCCCAATCTGGTCACTCTGCTCGGCCTTGCTTACCGCATTGGTGTTGTCGAATAAGGTTGCCAGATTGTGTAATAGTACACCAATTTTGTAAAGTGGTGTAATTTTTCAACCTCGTGTGTAGGAACAATTTCGTGCCAAACCATCAGGACATTGGTGCAATTTGATGTAATTTCAAGCGTTTTAAAACCATTCTAAAGAGTGAAATTTTGCTAAAACTTATACGCAAAATGACATATGTAACAGATCAGTTTCAATTGCTTTTGCTTTGCACTGGCAACACTAAATAGCTATATGTTATTTTTGCATTCGCAACACAATTGGCATCTTTGCAGACAACTTGCTACATACGCTTTGTCTTTGCATTCTGGTATATAAAAGTGCATGACGACATAGATGTCGATGCCCTTGCAACTGAGTTAAAACCATTCAAGAACATATCATCGTCTTTTGTACCTGATACCTTCGAAACTGTACGTGATGTCAGCAAAGCTCTTACCCCTGCTCCAAGGCATGGGCATCGTAAGGTTTTTTTGCAGGGGGGGGCATAAGCGGAATTTTCCACAAGTAACCATAAAAACTTTTCCAGGGGGGTCAAAAGTGATGAAATTTCATTTTCCTTCTAGAAACTAGGAAAATGGCTATTTTTTGCTACAAATGTAATAGAAAAATGTCAAAATCCAGGGGGCAAAGACCCCCTATCCCCCGCTTCCGACTCCCATGCACTAAGGGGAATTAACAGGAGTACTGTACGACTGTACTTGACACAGGGTCGTAGCGGGGGTCCACTGGTGCCCGGTCCCCCATTTAAAATCTGTGCCCCCCATTTCATGTTGGACCTTCGGTTGCTGCATACATCCTATTTTGTATTTAAAAATGTAGCCCCCTTGTGGTGTTTGTCCCCCCTTGCTGCGAAATCCTGGCGACGGGCCTGACTTAACAGTACCAATGTCAAATGCTACAGCAGAGCTGTCGTTTTCGTGCCTTCGACGGCTTAAGAGCTACTTGACAAACAAACTTAAACAAGAACACTCGAACCACAGGATGTTTTTGCACCTTCACAAACAGTTACCACCAGACCGTCTGCGCAGTGGAATCTCGTTCTCGCGCACTTGCAGCATTCAAAATTTGATATTTTGTATATATCGCACCGCTTAAAACGCTTCACTGGTTGTGTGTCTATGGTTGCACAATTGCATGCGCACTGAAACAAAAATTTGCTCAGTGTAAAATTTTCTTAGAGGGAACACTGATGTGGATGCTCCCTTAGCTTGCTGCATGTTTTGTGTTTGTGTGCTTACTTGCGAATCACTTTTGTGTAAGACTAAGAACAACTGGTTGCATTTATGTGTTCAAGTCAGTGTAGCCTAGGTGTAGTGTAGATTGGGGTAGTTGAGGGCTTATGAAACATTGCAAAAAATCGCCTAAACATGCTGACAAAATTTAATGATGTCATTTTCAATGCTTGTGACGTCACAGTTTTCAATTCAAACCACAAAAATTTTCCATAGTTTTTTGATGTGCACTTGTTCCCCCCACTTTCAAAATGGTTCCACCACCCATGCCAATAACCTCTTTCAAAGGCAGACTGAGTTCTTCAGTCATGCATGCAATCAGTCTAAATATAGGAACTGATAGGCAGATGAGAAATGTTTTTCCAATTGGTTACCCTTACAGCTTAAACTTTCCTCAACGCATTGGCTACGCCTTTTTTGGGCTCTCCAGGGGATGCAAAATGTGTTACACTGATGAATACAGGAAAATAAGTGACCCTAACTCTTGCCAGGGCTCGCTTCGGAATTTTTTCAAAGTGATCATTACAGCTCGTCGAGGTTCTTCTGCAAATCATTTACAGGTAAAAATTGTTAGAAATTTTGTTTTCTGCACGTGGATTTGTATAATATAAAATAAAAAGTTGTAACGAACACTGCAGCTTTTTCCTGGAAAATCTTTTCAAGGGTCATAATATAGCTGACCTTCGTATTTACACATTTCATTTACAAAAGCAAGGTCAGTTTATAATGCTCGTTTTATAGTCCATCTGTCGTGTCACGAGTAGTCCGCGGCGCCCACATCCGCCGGGGGCCTCGCGGCTACCTTCGCAGTTGATACTGCACTGGTGGCAATTCATTGGCTACTCTACGCGTGAGCCTTTCCTTGCACCCACCATTAAGGCTGGGCACGAAGCTGGACAGGCCGAAAGTACCACTTTTAAGTCTTTGGTATGACTCGAACGAGAATCAAACCAAGCCTAATAGCTTTGGTGGCGTGTGCTCCACCAATTGTATCTCTTAGCCGGCTTCGTTTGGAAACTATTCACCTTACTCCTCGCAACTGCATGATCAGTCTTTTATAGATTACTGAATAAACAGCCCTTGCAAAAAGCAAACGCGTCGTTACGATGTAGTAATAATCGTAAGATTATTACCCTTTATCAAATCCACCACGTTTGTTTATATCAAGTTGAAAATTGGTTGCTTTAAGTCTAGGTTTTGAGGCACTAATCATCCTTACAAACCAATTCTGCACCATCATTGCCTCAAAAAATCAATCCTTACCTCTAAATTCAGTTCTCATGCTGTTGCTCAAACTGAACCGGGGCCGGTCGCACATTGTACAAGTAATAATTAATAATATGACGTTTAGCACAAGGGTGCCAAACGTTTTTTTCACTCGCAGAAATAATAAGAGTAATTTTTAGCAGATTGGATCTTCGTTAAACTGTCTCCCAACAATATTTCAATGAAACCAGCCAGACGAAAGAAAGTGGACAGGAGAAGACTGAAATAAAGTGCTTTTTTCAGACGAAAGTCATTTTTTCATCAAAGGAAAAACAGGCTATTTGTCAGGAGCAGTAAGTAGTTAACTCCTGCCTATTTCAATGAGATACTGTAGTAAAACACCTCTAAGAGACGATGTTCTTGAGCAATCTTAGCGTTTCTGGATTAAGTTCGTTTATGCCTATCGGTGGTATGACGAAGTCAGACAAATACCTTGACGCAATTGAAAGAAAAAGAATTGCATCAGAAGGCATATCCTGATGGTGTGGAATATTTCTTTGCATCATTTGTTAAAAAAAGTGAAAATGATATTCAGGAAACACAAATGTATTAAAATGGCCTGGAAACTCTCCAGGTCTTAACATCATTGATAATATGTAGTCAAAAGCAAAATGTAATGTCGGTTACAAAATTTGATTCCACAAAAATAACGAAACTAATAGAAGCTATTATTCCAGTATGGGATCGGGATAATAAAACCAAAGAAACCTCGCAAAAACTGGCAGCATTTATATGCCACAGTGAGCAAAGGAAGTGTTAAATATCACATGAATTTATATAAATTACTAAAATTTAAGTTTTGTGAAGTTTAATGCACAAAAAAACGATTTGAAACTGAGTGTAGTTGCAACTTTTAGTCAATTATGTTGCAATAAACTGTAGCCTATATGACATGCACTAATATTCCACAAATATAGGCAGCTGTTTTACGGTCAGATGCTCATTGTTCAATCACTTTGTTTGATTTTATTCACTAGCAAATTCAGAAGTTTTTTTAGGAAGTTCTTACACCGCTGCAGGCGCTGTTGCTTTCCCACAAAGAAACAACCTGGCTGGAAAAGCTTTGCGGAAAAGGATCATCTTGTTTTTTGTATGCTTTTATGATATTTCAAAACTGAACACATGCCAAGGAACTTACGGCAAGCAATTTCGAGAAAACAACGGTCCCACAGAAAATACAGCGAAGTAAAACAAATGCTTCAGTTACTAATCTCGTATTAGCCAATAGTTATTTATTTTACAATAAAGAAATCGATGAAAACTTTTTATAAAATTTATGTGCAAAGAAAAAGACTTCATTCACGAGTAGTGGTAAAATTTAAATAATAAAATCAATCAATATTGAAGCATCATTACAAAAACTCAAGCCAAATATTGTTTCAATTCTCATTATCACCAAGTTGAATACGCAAGAACGTCTGTAATTTGCATCGCGTTTTTTGAAATCTTTCCTTTAACTTTAGAAAATAAAAAAAATTGAAAATCTTGCCAAGTCATGTAAAAAATAGTAACGAAACAAATGTTTTAAATAAAGTCGTATGACGCGTTTCAACAAACAACTGTTGTTATTGACAGCAAAGATTTGCTCAATGAACTAATCCACACTGCAAAATAAGTCAGATAAAATTTTGGCTTATATTTGTTGTTTTTCAAACCCTGTAATGCGGGTCAGCTCAATTTGTTGAGCAATATTCTGACGTCAACGTGTTCTTGCAATCTGCAGACAACTATCAAAACCGAAGAATGGCGTTTCAAGCGGTAAAAATATTCCACCACATGCCACTGAGAGGCGCAAAAGAATGACTTGAAAAAATTTTTTCAGTAGACAGAAATAATCATCTGAATCATTCGATTGTATATCTAATTGAAGCAAAGAGTAAAAGTGATTGCTACTGCAACTCATGTGTTGCATACACGTCTAACTTCTGTACAGATTAGCCCTCTTCGGAAAGGACTGCTTATTATAGTTAATAACTATTTCTATCCAATGTTTCACAATCGTGAACAGTTTTTAGTTGACTTTGAGGTGGAAGTGAAATCGCCTAATACTGATTACGCACTAAAGAGTTCACGAATTTCAACCTCTATACATGCAGCAAAATGTGAAGCTTGTAGGTAAAATCTGAATTGCAAAACATTTTTCCTTATTTCGTCTTTTTTCAAACTGGTATGACAACGGCAAGTGTACCAGATTCCCATTATTCAAAACATGCATTCATCGTCCAAAAACGAAGTTAGATGCATAAAAAAGTACACGAATTATCTGCTTTTGCCAAAAATTTTCTTTCCTATTGAAACTCGTATCAGAATAAATCCATTGTTTGAAAGCACTGCCGGTAATTTTGACATTTTCGTACATCAGCTAGTTTTCTTTACATAACCGACGGTGGCATTGGGATTAAGGAGCAACTGAATATGCCTAACCGACGACTCGAAGCAATAATAACTATTTCATTTGGTAAAAATTACCTTTAACTTCCATGATCATAAAAGTGTGCGGCCCTACAATTTTGTGACTGTATAGACATCAATTCGATAATCGGTAGTACTGAAGTGGTGCTTACAAGTTCAGTTTTAGTGCTGAAGAGGAGAAATGTAAAAAATTTTAAATTTTAATTTAATCGAAGATAGTATGCAACTTGGTATGGCTGTAACTGTAATTGCCCTATATGGCATGTCAATACAACAAACCATTATTGTATGGGTCTTTTATTTCACTCTCAATGATATAGAAGACTACTGAGTAGTTTCTGAATGTATAGTGAAAAAACTAACGTTATCCACATCATTAACAACATGCTTGCATTCGTTAACTGTATTTGCAGATGCTTTGATGAGGGTGGAAATATTCGTCAGTTATATCTGCGGAATAGCAACAGCACTCATTTCCGTAAGACAAGGGTTGAAAACTTGAAATGTGATAAACATTTGTAAAATATAACGAAGTGTCATTCAATTAAAGCTGCTTGCTAACATCTGTGAAAGTTTTTGGGGCATGCTTAGGGTGTCCGTTCAAAACGGACCTGTTCATAACAGACTACTCCAGACCACTCATAATAGGCCACTCGAAACAGAACACATTCAATATAGACCTGTTCATAACAGACCACGTTTATAACAAACCCGTTCATAACAGACAACGTTCACAACGTGGTCTGAGTGGTCTGTTAAGAACAGGTCTATTTTGGAAGGAAACCGCATTAAACAGTTGTTGATGCGAAGGTTCATCAGCCCATACAACGTTATATTCTTACTGCATGTAGAACAAAAACAAACTGCGATGTCAGTTCGATCAGCTTAAAGTGCCTGCGATCAGTAGCGTTGCTAGCCCAAAATTTTGATGGAAACAAAATGTTTGATTTTAGGCGAGCAACAGTATTCTGTTTGGGACGCCGCTTCTCAAAGCACAAAACGAATACATACGCTAAAAATCGGGGTAGCCAATGGCCCCTTGGGCACCCCTGGCTACGCCTGTGCCTGCGATGTCGCCTATGACGATTATGCCTACGAAACCTGAATGGAGTTGGTCAAACCTATGTTGGTAAAGATCCCACTAACTTTCCATCTCTTAGCATGAAGCAGGCAAAATGGGCGTCACATGAAATTTGCAGCAGAGCGCATTTTTCACGAATTGCTGTGGTTGGCACTTAACGGATGCTGCCACTACTAGGAGCTGTTTGCCAACTATCTGGGAACTGCCAATTACCAACTGACTGTTTGACTTCGCGTGATGATTTTGTTGCCTAGCACGATGTGCTGTATGTCATTAGCTTATTGGGCTAACGGCGGGTCAGACGAAACGCGTCTGCGTCAACGCCAACACCTTTGCAAAGCACTTTGCTCTTGGGAATATTTTCACGTTTCATCCTGGTCGGCCGGGGCGACACAAAAGGAAATCATCGTCTAAGCATCGAGCGCTAGAACACAGCACAACACTCGGCGTGGTTCCTCACATTGAACAACTAAACGGTTGCAACTTCAATCAAGTTTTTTCCTGTTTATACATTTGGGTTCTTGCAATGGCGTGTGGTGAGGAAATAGTCAAGTCTTGTATCTCGTAACTTTTTTTCACGACGTATTCTGTACGTAATGCAAGTGATGCAAGCGAGGTCTACTGAATACGTTTGAATCCTACTAGTGCAGGGGTCACCAACGTGGTGCCCGCGGGCACCAGGTCGCCCGCAAGGACCATGTAAGTCGCCCGCAGGCCTGTTCTAAAAAGAACATTAGCATGATAAATGTCTTCACATTAACGAATATCAATACTAAAATAACTGAAGGTTAATTGAGCAAGATTTTTATTTCATAAATTTGTATCAAACTTGCAGCCCTTCGCATTAATCGGTACACAAGAAGTAGCTCGCAGTTTCAAAAAGGTTGGTGACCCCTGTACTAGCGCTAGCCAGCAGTTTTCTGGCTGTGCAGTACAGGCCACGGGTGGTTGAACATTGCTGGTGTGACCCACTCAAACCGACCGTTTGAAAGCAACCGTTCGACTATTGGCGCTAGGAATTGTTCGTTAGCTTCGGTGAAAGCAACATAGTGATCATAGTGTGTGTTTGAAAATACAGTTCGCGTGCTTTTCTAAATCTTGCTCTAGTTTTTCATCATTTCACTGTTAAATTTCGCTTGCTTTTTACAAGACTGAAGATGCATAATAAACGCGAAATCAATTTCCTAGTAAAACTCTTTAGAGGCAGATTTATCTGCTTTCACCCTTGTGGAAAATTGCCTCTGAAATGTGGATCGGTGCAGCAGAATCACCGTACAGTTATGAAAGCTGAGCATGGCGGGAAGATTCCTCAAAAGCTCGACGTCATTTCCTACCAGGGTTACGAAGTCGGTGTCGGAGTCGCAAGGAATCGGAGGTTTTTGGATGGAGTCAAAGTCGAATTCCTAAGAACACTGGGATTCGGAGTCCGACTTTTTGATCCGACTCTGGGAGTCCAATTGAATCGTTCTTTACATCGCACTCTTAAGTTAGGAACCACTATTGAAATGGTATAATTTTTTTGAAACTTATTGAAATGAAGAATTCTTGCTGGGTACCACGATTTCCATTGATTGCTGCTTGCTACAAAATTATTGACAGCCAAACTTCAGTCACGTTATTTTAAGGAGTCGGGAGTGGGAGTTGGTGTCGGATTCGGAAGTTTTGGAAAGGTCGGAGTCGGACTTGGAGTCGGAAATTTTACCTCCGACTCTGCAACCCTCTTTCTAACTAGTGGAACAGAATCAAGCTTTGTTTGAAAATATCTGTGTTTTGACAAGTCATAAATCTGCCGACCAAGTTTATACCTGATTTCAAGTAAAAAATTTGCTATGAAAGAAACGTCTCTGAATCAATTGGTTTCGTAATATGTAGTACCTTACCTTTACTGAACACTTGTGTAAATTATTTTTTTGCCATGGACATATTTTTCATCATAAAGTTAGTTGCTACAGTATGAGAAAGCCCTGATATTACATGTCTGTCTGCTGTTTTGATAACATTTCACACAAACGTACGTAGCACTTAGCCTGCGTTATCTAGTGCATAGAAAACAACTGCGTTATTACTGCTACACAAGTATATGAATGTTTCGCCATCAGCTGCATCCAGGCACGCTACTCTGCTGACCACTCTGCACCAATAAAGGTCACTGATATAGATGCAGTGCACATGCTGACTTTCTTATATTATATTTAGGCCTGAACTTTTTAGGTCTCACTACCACCATGTTTCACTTCGTAAACTTTGACCTATTGCTATCTTTTGAAAATTATTTTACGTTGGCCTACACGCACATTAACTCAGGGCTTCTCAAACTTTTTTGTTTAGCGACCCATTTGGAAAAATTTTTTCCATGTGACCCCCTTGATGGATAGCCCAGATAATAAGTGTAAACGTCTCATTACGAATCTCAAGAGGCATTTCTGTCTATGGCGAAATCATCAAAATGCACACAATCCGCGAAAGTAACTATACAATAATAAAACAACCACGTAATGGAAACAGTAAGGCGAAAAAAACAAAAAGCAATCTAATTTATGGAAATTATCAAGCACAACTAATGGGATTGATGTACCTGATGATTTTTACACAGATCATCCATGCGTAGATTGATACAAGACAACGGAGAATAAATGACATTCTCAAATAGTTTCTGAATGGCTATGGCTCTTATCCAAAAATCAAAAACTATGTTTTGAAAATTCCAGTCATAAACTTTTGTCGTTTAATAACTCCGCAAACTTATCCTGGAATGGCAGGTGTGTGGCCTCCTGAAATTTCAATTGTGTATGGTTTGCGGATCCAACTTTTTCTGAATAAAATTCCAAAGTACTTCTAAAACTGCGTGTGAAGCTTTACTCAGTGTGCTCTCAAAGCAGTTAGCCTAGCCCTAGACTAGAGCTAGAGTTCTAAACACAAGTGTGCCCCCGTGTTGGAATGAATGCAATAAGGTCAATATTGGTCAGTACGTTAAAACAAACATGACGTAATAACGCATAACTTGTGCTTAGTTGATTACTAGTATTTGATAGCTCAGGCAGACATCGTAGTAGGTTAAATACCTGACAACATGAAGCACAGTATTACCCATAAAAATGCAGTAAAAATATATTCACTGTAGTTCTACTTTTAAATTTCCCGCAAAGTTTGCAAAAACTTTTATATCTGATTTGTCAATCCAATTTTTTCCGCGACCCCATAATTACATTTCGCGACCACAAATGAGGTCGCGACCCATAGTTTGAGAAGCCCTGCATTAACTGACCTGCACCTTCGTCGTCGCAAGGGTCAATTATTTCATATGTACGGAAGATGCGTAACAGTTAGATATGGCTATATGCTGTCAGAGAACATACCGTACTGTACGCGCTTCAGAAGTATATACAACGCAGCTTTACTGATTTCAGATCATCGAGGGTTTATCATCTGGCTCAAAATTCCCAAATACGCGTTGAAAACTTGAAACGATGCGAAGCGTTTCAAACTTTGTATTGGCTATGCACAGGGTTCTATTAATCCTCTTGTCGATTCTTACGCAACTACAATTCCAGTCATAACCAGCATACATGTTACATCACTTGAATACTCCACTACACTCACCAAACTCTGCAAAGCCACTGTTGGCAACACAACGAGCAGAAGACTGATATGTGGTGACGATGCCACAACTTTCCGAGTGTATAAGCGACGGCCACTCCTTGATTCGCTTACAATGAAGACAGATCCTCACAGACGCAATGTAGCATTTTAGCAAAAATAAACATATACCTTCGCTCAGAGCTGCTGGTTTTTAAACCAAAATAAAACCGTTGCAGTTGGACTCTCTTCAGTCGATGCGGAATCAGGCGCGTAGCCAGAAATTTTGATAGGGGGGGGCAAACAACAACCGAGTCTCAGCATTGAAATATATAATAGTCCTTGTTTTTAAAGCATCATGCAAAAACTATCTCTTTTTCTGGTACTTCTTTTTCTGAATAATTCTATTCAGATTTACGCCGGCAAATAGAAAGTCTGCTTTCATTGCAGTGACAAGTTTTAAAAGTTTTTAGTAAATTTTCAAGTTTTTACTTTGAATGAAAGCCACCATTTTCTCGTAAAACTTTCTTGCGAAAGCGTTTGTGTAAATCTTGATGCTATAAGTGCAAGGTCTGCAGCATTTTTTTTCAGCTAATGGTGCAGTTGAGCAAGAAGTCATCGTGGTCGCCATGGTGATTGCGCTCTTTTATTTACACGCTTCTGATGTACACCAACACACGTTCAATCGAAGCCGAGTGCGACTTTGCGTTAGGACACCGACTCCAGAAGTAGGTCTAACAAACTTGCGCGCATGCAAGACGTGGAGCTTGTCCAATTCTTGAGCGACTGGTTGACGTATGCAGCCTATAATGAAAACGCTAGAGTCCCTCAACGCGTTTGAAAATGTTTGGATTTTATGTCATTGAACGCTATGAAATGCGACTGCGGTAGCATTTTTGTACGCTACTTGTACTAAACTGCTTCCCAAAAACGATTGAGTATTTATCTATCTAGATTTTCAGAGTTAACAATAAAATTCACTAATATTATAACGAAAATTTTAAATTGGTGAAAAGTTATGCACGACCCCTAAACAAACCTGCATGTGTTTGACCCACTCAGTCTACGCAAAGTGTGAAGACGGTTATATACATTTGCGAAAACGAAGCCTCAATTATTAGCACGGCTCAGCAATAAGTTAAGAAATACTGTAGGCCTACATGTCGCCGCAGCTTAACACAACGGTTGGTTAGTTGATCTAGCTCAGTGGTTCCCAAAGTATGGATCAAAAAACCCAAAGGGTGGAGAAGGGTAAAAAACTTGGTCGAGCAGAGGCGATCCAAACCTGCGATGCATTTTTTTAACGTTACCACTGCTTGTCTGTGTCTGCCTGTAGCGTAGGTTCTTGAGAAAAGAGTAGATTGCTAACATTAGAGATGAACTAAGCAACTTGCTGCCCAAAATCATCCATACAATCATTATTTTTTCATACATTGTTTGAGGATTGGGTCACGAGGTGTTCAACAAACTCAGAGCTGGGTCATGCTCAAAATGGTTTGGGAACTAAGAGGTTGAAAGTCTTTCTTTAAATCCATTAGTGTTTAAATACTAAAATCCAACTATGAAAAAATTCAATTGAGTTTCATATCGGTCACATGCGCTTTTTCGAGAAAACAGATTGCAATCTACCTGTAAGTAAATGGCAGTGTCAACACTTACAAAGCAAGAAGCATCTTTCTACTTTCGTTACATTTTCTGCTGACTCGTCGTGTTGCAGTTGAATGCTTTGAAATTTACTGTAGGATAGGGTGGCAATTAACAGCAGGTCGGACTCTGATTACTTAACAAAATTGTTTTACTCGCCGGCGAGGTAATGGGAGATCATTGATGAAACCGTTAAGACTCCACATAGTTGTGGCTGAACCGTCACAGTAGTTCTACATTGCCATCACATCTAAATATCTAGATCTAGAACAAATGTTATTATTGCTAAACAGTGCCTATTGCCTAATTGCGTAACAAAAAAGACTTTTAAACTGAATTGCTTCTTAGCCAAGGCTTCAGTTTCAAGGCATACAAAATGAATATCGCTGCTATCTTCACGCATTTAGTTGCAAAACTGTACAAAAACAAAAATCTACGATGTTCGTTTAAAGCTACGGCTGTTGCTGCAGTCAAGGGCAAAATATACGGTATTTGTAGCATGCCAGATTTATCAGAGAGGAATTTTTGCAATGGTCTTGAAATGAAGTTTACATCACCATTAGGTGTGATACAGCAAGAAGAAATAGCTGCGAAAAGCGTAACTCCTTGTTGTACTTTCGGTTAGTGATTACAAGCGCGTGTGTTCAAGTTTGTATCTCGTTATCACCAACATTCACATGGAGCTTTAAATTTCAGGTAAAGCTTAGCCATGGCATGAATTTTCCAGCATTTACTCAAAACCAGGGGTCGGCAACCTACGGCCCGCGGGCCGGATCTTGCCGGCCAAGCATAATCATCCGGCCCGCAGCACCGTTACAAATTGTAACAAATTTATGGCCTACCAAATCGTATGGCATTTTATGTATATGCCTTCCTTGCAACTTCTTGCATTGCATACTTATGAAGAACTCAATTTTGACAAACTGCACTGTGTTATAAATGTACTGTAAGCTATGTCGTATGTTGGACTTTCGTTATGAACTGTGAAAATCAGACGTTATTCTTATTGAAATTCCATAAATTGGCAAGTTTTAACGACATCATAACTGCAAAGAGAACGAAATTGTTGGTTGAAAATTAATATGGCCCGCCATAGTTTGTTTTGGACCCTCGATTAGGGAAAGGTTGCCGACACCTGATCTATACACAATGTTTGCCATGTGCAACTGGTAAAGCATACTGCTTTGATCAGGTTCGACTAATTGAAGTAGAATAGTTTTTTAAAATCAGTTTGGTTGATTTGCACTGACGCATTTCTTTGGCTTTCACATCAAGAGGTTGATTACCTTGAAAATTGGTAGCGCTACTTTCGGAATTGGGGGGGCAATTGCCCCCATACCACCCCCTGGCTACGCGCCTGTGCGAAATGGAATCCCAGCTACTGAGGGCGAAAAGGAGTTTTCAAACTCTCGGGATGAAATATCACGTTAACACGATTCCTTGCTGAAATGAAGGTGCAGCTGGCTGGAATGCTGCACTGTAAAATGGAAATTTATATTCCTTTTTGTTGAAGCATCCTTTCAGTATCTCGGCTACGTCAAAAGCAGGGGCGTAACGCGGTTAGATGGCGCCCGGGGCAAGAAGCGAGTTTGTCGTTCCCAGGTTCCAACCTGAGGTCTTTCGGAAGCAAATGTACTGTATTGAAGAAAGTGCTTGTGACATTGTTGGGACTTTTCGGCGCCCCCATGTTGGGTCGGCGCCCGGGGTATCGCGCCCCCCTTGCCCCCCACGTTACGCCCCTGGTCAAAAGCAAGTGCCTTTCATAAGTAAATTATTGCATAGCCTCAGTGCGGTTTAATTGATGGATCGCTTGTTCCTTTTCCAATTAATTCTGCTATAGTTTCTTTGTGAACATACTCGTGGTAAATCTCACATTTTTATAAAATACACTAAACGCCTAACCAGATTATCCCCACACATTTTAAAGTTATCAGGACTGCTCCAGAAGAAAAAACTCACAAAACTCTTCAACAACCTTTCCTAAAGGCATAAGCCTATCCAAATTTGTAAAACAGATGTGGTTCTTCAAACGCTGTTGAAACACTCAAAACACTCCCATTGGAAAATTACCTTATAACTGCAGACTTGGCTGCAAACTTTCAAACACATTTTGAACTGAGCGTCCATAAAACTCCGCTCATTCCATTTTAACGTTCAGCAAATTTGACAAACACCTTGGGTCAAAGGAGGAAACAGAAATATATATTTTTGCATACAGTAGCATCTAACAACGAATGCTCTATCTGACGCAGCGACAAAATTAAATCGTTACCTTGATTGCAAACGCGGACATCAGTACTTATCCCACAACAACAGACTTTCAAAAGACTCAAAAACTGTTAGGGTTTTATCGGCAAGACCTACGCGCATCAATGCTTTTTTGAAAACTTTTATAAAACTTGACGATGCGTTGCCTTAAACATTTTGCATCGTTGGTGCGTCTTTGCTGGTAGGATGGTGAACGACACCTTGAAATCATTTCATCTCAGGAAAAGCACGTTGCTTAACATATGGTGTATCTTTGTCAAGCATGACCGTTTCCAAAAATTCTAGTTTCATTTAATATGCAACCACAATCTCCTGGTACGTTGCGTCCTTCACTTTAGTGGTAAAGCGCCGGTGTCAAGATGACATGGAAGAAACTCCTAAATATTGTTTTGTGGAGTATCAGTTACAAAGTGACGGTCATGGTTGATGAGACAGTTGAATGGCTGCTCAACATCTGCCCCGAGATCTAGTGCGCCTGGCAGTGGATTGAAAGAACTGGCTTATGAGATCATAAAAAAGTTACAAGGTTTCTATTTCTTTGGCGAAGTGATCTTTTGATAATTATGAGACTTTTCGCACTCCGTGATTTATTGCACAAACTTTCCTTGTTTTTGTCTGGCAAGTTTTTGTTTTGCGGGTTTGTCTGTCAGAGGGTTAAGGTTCGTTTTATTTCTAAAAAAGGTAGATGATGCAACACTAAACTAATCGTTGGCTGCTACTTTAGCCTGAAGCCCGACCTGCAAACCGAGTTTCCATTTGGCGGCGAAAAGTGAAACCCTGCTGCACAGTAAACCCTGTCGTAGTGTGATGAGCAGTGCTTATTATCCAGATGAAAAATCAAATTCTGTTAGATTCAGGAAACTTGGCTTCCGGATTGATTTCACTTCCTGTTTTAACATTTCTTATAATGGTCCGTTGGAAAGACCTGCCAGGGCCGAGTTGAGACGCTGGTTGTCACGCGTCATCACTGGCGGAAAAGACTGCATCCCACATTCTCAACACAAAATAAAGCAAATCCGTTCTGTACGAGCACCGCATAAATCAAACGATTCAATGTTGGTTTTCTTAACTCTACAAAAATATTGAATTGGATGATAATGTAAAGTATGTACGTTTATTTCCTAAAATACATGCCGCTTTTTCGTGTTTTTATTTCATGTGTGCAGAACGCATATTTTTGGATGATAGCTACATTTCATATTAGCGCTTTCATTTAAAAAAAATTATTGAATAAACAGCCTTATGCTTTGGATTTTTAGCCTCGAGATGGCGCAGGAGCCCGTATGATCCGCGACATACATGGCACTACCGAAACAACTTGGATTACCATCTTTTAGGTTTGAAGTCTTTGAAGTCTAAAAAGTGAAGTAAAGATTACTCCATTACCAATTCCAAACATCGCTGCTGGTAATGAAACCAAAAGTAACTTTTAAGATTCAAATGCTGCGAAGCAAATCAAAACGGAACTGGGTTTGGCTGGAGACATCACTCACGCGCACCCAAAACTTGACTGCCCAAACTGATTACGAATTCATTAGCTGACGCATGCGTTGACATTCAAGCGTCGAGTGGCGAGCAATTTCCAAAGCGCTGAGCCGCCTGTGTTCTGAATAAGTCTGCTGCGAGTTAAAGGTCTGACCTTCAACGCTTTTTATTTCTTCGGCCTACCACTTTTTTAGTAAACACTATTGTATATCACAGTAGTGTTTTCTGGTACTAAGCAAAACACATTCTAAATATGCCATTAAGTTGATGTAAACTGAGTGTTGTCCGCGAATGCTATCCTACGCAGAGATGTGTTGCTACGTACCAAATGCTATGCAGTATTGGATGACAAAAGCAACAAGAATAAAATTTTCTTTTTTGGAAAATCTTTCACGAGGATTGACAGAATGTACCCATGTTTTGTCGTGCGTCGTCCATTTTGACATTGAAACGTCGCTACCACTTTTTTCAAAAACGATATGTTAAATTCATAGGCGTAGCCAGGGGCGGCAGGGGGCCATGAGCCCCAAAATGTTTAGCATATCTAGTCATTTTGTGCTTTGAGAAGCGGCGTCCCAAAAAAATACTGTTGCTCACCTGAAGTCAAGCATTTTAGCTCCCCAAAAATTGTTGACCTCCCAATATTTTAGGCTATACCACTGGTTAGATGCATTTTATTCCTTTCAAATGCCAAAGCGAAAATTACAAATCGTTCTTTATGTAAAGTTTAACTACGGTATAGCAAAAACCGTGAGTTGTACAAATCGGCCAAATTTTGGGTATCCGAAATCGTCGAACGAAAGAAGTCAACTTGTCAACCTCGTAAATATCAGACTGTAACGGCTATCTCATATAGTTCTATACATTTTGTTTTCAATACCTAGAACAACCAATGCAAAACACGGAATTTGTGTTTTCATTACTGGAAACCATGCCTTAATACCATTGTAACAATGTAATTTGTCTGAGGGCATTTGCAACAAACTTGAAAACACCGTTTATTGAAACAACAATTTACTTTCTGAACTCACCTGTTTAAAGTTGGCAGAAGAACATCGGCAGTTGTGTCTTCATTACGTCTTCATAAAACAACTATTCTTCATAGCAGCCAATGACTTGTTTCTGTTTGTGATTTCCGGATTTCAACACATGGTTGCTAAGTTCAGTCATATAAATATCTAGCTCTGCACAAGTCGCAACTGAAGCTTAATACATGTACTTGTACACAAATGGAGAATGTACTTCTCCATTTGTGGTTTAGTCCTGCTTTGCAAAGAAAGTACAAATTGAGAAAATAGCACGAAAAGCAAAAATTGAATGTTTTCATTTAAATAAAAAGTGGGGTTAAAAGGGCGACTACAAAATCGTGCCCATGATTATTTTCAGAGCCACAATTTAGCTCCTTTGCATTTTTTCATCGTCAGCACTTCTGTTCACCTCAAAGCACAAAATCAACTGAACAATCTGACAACAGAAGTTGTAGAGAACTTTCTCACAAGTTTAATTACTTTTTAATAGGTCTGCAAAATTTGAAGGAAACCTGCCTGCATAAAAATTTCGTCGTGCTATCAGCCACAAAGTGGTAACTGCTTAAATATTTTTCGTTTTCTGCATACCATTCTTTTCATGAAACTGTGGATTGACTGCAAACGTTTGGTAAGGATAAACTGGAAATTACGCTCCAACTGTTTGTAATCGTGAAAAACGTTTGACTGATTTAGAAAGAGTCATCGCTCTTAGCTATTAGCATTGCAGGGAATCATCACATGCAGTAGTACAGTTAGTTTGACACAGCGTAGTATAAATAAGTGCAGCATTAGCATACAACAAAGCTCGCATTCAATCAGATTGAGGTTAGGTCAGAAACATTGGCGTTGGAAGGGTGAGCAAGTGGGTTTGGCCTTCCTGGATTTTGAAATTTTACATTTTCTTATTACATTTTTAACCAAAAAAGGTTGTTTTAGTTTCGAGAGGGAAAAATTTAATTTTNCCNCTTTTCGCCCCCCCCCCCTAGAAAAAAATGTTTGGCTACCTCTGGAAAAATCCACTATTGGCCCTTCCCTGGAAAAATCCTTCCGAAACCCGTGATCGGAAACACTTCAAGTGCTTTGCTGAGAAATCTCTTTGTGCGATGCAGCTTCGTACACATTCAACACAATGAAAATTCAGTAGAAACTACTGCTTGTGCTTTCCCCGACCATTAAATTTCGCATCCGCTTTATAAATTGGTTTTAAAAGAACATCTCCTAAAGCTTTAATGTCCACGAAAAGAAGCCGTCAACGGTGTAGGTCCTGTCGCAAACACCCATTTGTCGTTTGCGGACCATGCGGTCCGTGTTGGTTGCATTTTCATGCCGAGCGAAGTACCTTTGCTCTAAGAGCCTTGTAAGCACGAAAATTGGACATTTTCTCGCTGATTCGTTGCCTAAGATGAGTATTAGAAAATGGTGGCTAAAGTAACTGTACCATCCGTAAAGCATGTTTATCTCTTTAAGCGCTTCAGCTTAAAATAAAAATGCGGATTAGCTCACTACAAAAATATGTTATTTTGATAAGTGCAAACCAATGTCTCTGTCTGCAGTGCGTACGGAATGACAAGGTGAGTTAGTGAAATTAGCAAGCAAGAATAAAGCTTAAAAGTGCATTTCGAGCGGTGTTGCAGGTACTACGCCGGAACATTGACTACGCGATCAATGGCCGATCAATTTCTCTCGTCGAGTGGCCTGAGGCTATCAAGCAAAATGCATAAAAATGTCCAGACAATTTACTCATTCTGAAAAGTAAAACGTTATTGAAACAGCGCAGAAAGCTTTCTATTGCGGAATATTACGTTAGTTAAAAATTTCTCCTATTCACTTTCTCGTATGTAAATATATCTTAGATATATCTAGCAACAAATTTTTGAATATTCCCAACTCATTCTTTCCACACAGGAACTCCAGAGATAAAATTTCCGATTCAAATCCGTTTTTCTCTGTAGGCGGTCAATATTCGATGGTTAATCATTGCGCATCCACATGTTTTTGTATCAGGTTTCTCAGTTTGCCTTAAAATTCTGCAAATTGACTGGTCATTTCGTACACAGCTCTCTCTATTCTAAATCCGTCCAACCAAACTAATTGAATTGCATCATCTTACCTTTAAGTGGAGTTCTGCGCCATAATGTAGAGTTTATAAGTACACCCAAATTTATTGTTGAAAGAACCGGCGTCTAAAACGCTTCCGCAGCCGAAACTTATCCTGCATAGCACGTGAATAAGAGCGTAATGATAGTCTCCCTATACATGGTTTGGTGCGCTACTGGTGTAGAATGAGCTGCTGTGCTGTCACTGACGCAAGCAATAACTGTTGTAGTGTAGTCCCTTGGGGATAATTTCAGCGGGCCAATATCAATTAGTCAGTTACTTTCTGAGGTCTCTTTATCAGGGGCGGATCGAACTAGTAACGTTCGAGCGGGCGGGGGGGAGGGGTGCGATTTCAGTTATATTTAATAAAGTAAGTAATATTTTTTTGACCAGTGAAATACTAAAATTTGTACATTATGGAATGACGTACTTGTGAGATTCTCCAATACCGCCAATACCGAATCAGCTGCAATTTTAATAGGCATCAGAATACACCAACCACGTGAATTCATCCACACGAGATTGGTTCCAATAGGTTTTTTAATCCTTTCATTTTTATGATGAGTAGAAAATAACTTAATAAAATCACGCACAGTCTCCAGGGTCTCTCCTGTAACTTAAGTCATCAATATTGCAAATCGAATCAATGCAACATCCAACGTCATTTAATGTAAGTTATATCCGGGTCACTGACATCAGCAGCGGAAGAAGAACACTGTCCGATGTAAACGAAACCGGCATCAAATCCATGCTCTAACAACCTGTCACTTTTATTACATGAAAATTCTAGGTTCTCTGGACTATACTTTCTTTCACTTTGCTGACAAACTTTCAATGCGCGTGTAATAGCCTTCTGCAATAACCTCATAACGGCTTCTCTCCTGTAGGGTTGATGCGGTATATATCACAACCATGCTGTGGCACGCCCTGCACCTGACGTCAGAATGCCCCCAGATCGCGAACAATGAAAGAATTTGAACGTGGTGAAGGATTTAGTCAGGATTTGTTGCGACATGTTGTTTTCCAAATTATTCGAATGCATGGTGAATAAAGTTTTTAGATTGTACGGGAGGCGATCGCCCCAACTGTCCCCCTTTTTGGATTCACCTCTGTATTTAGCGAACTTGGTTGTAGGTCAGCTCTGCAAGATTTGATATCCTCCAACAATCACGCAGTGCCTCAAATAGACGGTTCAGCACAGCGACGGAGATGAGCCTCCTTACTGCTTAGCAATTTACATTTCAATTCTTTTAAGCCATATCTATTTTGAGTGGGAGCTCCACTTTTGACTTGTTTTTTAATAGAAAAGTTTATATAATGATTTCAGTATTGATTTTATTTGGTTAGTTTTGTTGTATTCTTGTAGTTCCATTCAACGAGTGGCCGTATAAAGCGCGGTAAGCAGAAAGCTAACAAAAAACAATAGATAAGAGTTCCATAAAACTTGTAACCACTGCACTCTTTGCTGTTTTAGTAACCTTCTCTCAAACAAAAGTTTTAATGTATTTTTTCTGTCTTTTCTCTCTCGGACCCAATGAAGAACAGAATCAATCCAAAGGCTTGCAATACATCATATATATACAAAGTATTTTCTGAAATTTCAAGCAACAACCAGCAAAAACTTTTTTCGTTTTATTTTTATCTAAATCCTAGGTACTCGACATTTTTAATTATTCAAGTTTAAGTAATGCGAGCTTTCTTTGAGTGCAGTTTTTTCAACAGTATTACCTCAAGCTCACTATGGTCCTATCTCAGTGCTCTTCAACCTTTTTGTTAACGCGGAACCCCTCATGTACTTTTGCGTTTGTCATGGAACCCCACTAAAAAAAATTTAGAAATTATGAATTGCTTGGTCAGAAAATTAAATATTTCGTTATTACACTGTTACACTTCAAAAA
>JGI24159J19872_10002690_pt1 | contig 21424 bp, 11 predicted proteins | sample Ectturendosymbi4_FD_19872 | JGI IMG/M metagenome (IMG submission 19872) | reverse complement strand
GTGATGACATAAGTGTCGGCCGATGTACGACATTGAGGAATATTCCGCCAAATTGAGCCGCGGATTCATGCCCGACACTGGACTAAGCGTAAGTGCTCCAACAACTGTTTTTGTAAACTGAGACCATTGTAGACGGAGTTTGTACAATTCCTGGTTTTGTTTTGTGTTCTGGGTGTGCCCTGCAGTGCGCCTGGTAAGAAGGCTACAGTACCAATTTACAATGTCTTGGTAAGACCTGGCCGAGAGGCGAACTCTCGACCTACGACCACCGAAGCGGACACACTTACCACTAGCTGGTCAAATTCTTTATGATAACTTTGCTCAAGACGAGGTGATTTATCAAAGGAGTTTCTCTCGCCAGAGGACAAACTTGGAAACAATGAAGGTTCATCGGATACCAGCTCTTACCGTGTTGGGCTGCGAGTCATTTCCAAAACCTTGGTTAATTTCATGCGCACAGGGCGAAGAAGTACGATAAAGCACTGCCGCTTCATTCCAATGCACCAGCAGCAAGTGCAAACCTTGCACATGCTTGCAACGATTACCAGCGATATCAGCTGGAATGATTTCAGTCAACTTTGACGAAAGTCTATGAACCCACGTCAGGCCGCATAGGTACAATTGCAACTTTTGCGTTTTTAAACTGTGGTAGAGTTTTTGTTAGAAATCGTAGTGAGCTCAAACATCGTGACATCTCAACATTTTTAGATTAGAATATGTACGCAAAATTGCAGAAAAAATTTTCACCCGTTTCAGGGAGAGGAGGATAGATATTTTTTCACCCACAAAAGGCCGCATAGCTACAATTGTACCTTCACCTGATGTGTACGAAAACAGCGCTTGAAAGCAAAATGATTTTTGACTAATAGTTTTACTTTTTTATTGAAACAAGCTACGTTCTCACTGGGAGGTATTGCCAGTGAGAAATGTTGCAGTACTTCATTTTTCTTGACATTTTTCTATGTCTTTCTTTCAAATATTAGCAATTTTCACAAATAATCGATCATAACCTTGTCTTTGATGCTGACTGTTCGTTGCAATAAAGCTGCATGCACACCAAAACAGCTTTCCTATTTTTCTTTTGAGCTTTCAGTTATTTTCACAAATAATGCACATTGTCGTACTGATTGTTCGTTACTAACAGGCTGGATGCAATCAGCGCAGCTTTTTATTGTCTTCCGTTGTTTCCGGTTTGGTCTCTGCAAAAATAACAACTTCCAACAAGCGGAGTTGATCTACGACTGCCACGTTGCACGGTAGAGGGAGCTGCTGCTTCTTGTGGTGACACAATCCATCGTTCAAGCACAATTTATACTGCACCTTGAAGGAAATGGTTTCTCATCACAACTTGGTTGATACTGCGAGCTTCAGTCAAATGCATACATAGCTTTTTGGCAAGATCTTTCTGGAACTTTCTTCGCTTATCTTTTGTCTGAATCATGGGTTGTGTTCCTTGTAGATGATGTGGGATGCTAAGCCAGCGACGTCAATCATATTGTAAAAAATGCAAGAGACCACCGCAATGTCCGCCGTTTCACAATGTTCTCACCCAACATTTTTACCACAACATCGACCACCCTTTGGTTTCGTTGTAGGAATTGATTTTATCTCTAGCTTAACTGTTTCTGTTGCATCGATTTCTCCCATCATGTGCATAGATAATAGAAGCACTAATGATCTTTTCTTCTTTGTATCATATGAATAAACTGCTGCATCTCGATGGCAGGCGAAATTGGTCGAGTAAAGAGGCCTTTCCTTGGCAGGTTGCATGCTTGGGAGGAACGTTTTGTTTTTTTCTGACGGTAACGTCATGTTCCAGTCATCAATGGAAAAGCTTGACGGTATAACTGCAATTTTACAAGGCCTAAACTAATAAAGTATGTAACTAGTAAATAGAGTTGACAGCGATGGTGTCGAGGCGTTCTGTTCTGCTATCGTCAGCCTCTTTCTTTGATTTTGTGAAGGTTTTAAAATTCGCACATCTTTTTGCAATTGCTTTTAGGTAGGTATCCTGCTGTGCTTCTTAATTAGTCTGTGACCTTAATTGCAAGACGTCAAAACAGCCTACGTCGGATTAGTCCATTCAAACGTTCAGTTCAATAAATATCACGCAGAAAGCAAATCTACATTAAGGTTTTTCAACAAAACAAACAAGGTATAATTGTACCTGTGCGCCTTGTGAGCGTAGTAAGATTATGCGGCCAGACAAGGGTGAACAGAAAAAGCAACTTGAAAACACATCAAATTTGACTCAACGCAAACCCTTCACAGACTGTGTCAGCCTGCTAGCACAGCGAAAATGTAAGATTTATAAACCAACATTTTTTACTAATACCTATTTTCAACGTAAAAGCAGCTTCGTTACTGATGGTGGTGCAGAACGACATTTTGAATCAGAGTGAAAAAACACAGTAAGTATCCGCTACGTTCGAGGGACTGTGATTGTACACGCGAGCAGGAAGCACGATCAGATACAATTTGTAAGTTGCGGCGTTGATGGAAATCGTACATGACAATCTGAATTCACGAAAACCCGTAAATATTGAACGTTGATTCAGTTGAAAATAACCTATATGCAATATTGCATGGTGAAGGAGGGAAGACGTTTAACATTTCGACATTCATTCTCAAATTCTGTGAGTCAATTACATATTCATCACATCACCCAAACAAATGAAACCTAGAGCTTATTTCTCACTAAGTCCTATAGCTATTGATTCTTTGCATATAGAAACTTTCAGGAATTGCAAAGCGAGTGAAAAAAATTACAAACGCAACATTTATCCGTTGGTGCTTTTTTTGTCTGAACCATTCACCAACGGCTTCAGAAAAAATGGAAAGAAAGTGGCCTGAATTGGTAAAAAAATATTCGACGACACGACTTGTATTTATACACCAGCTATGCAAAGCTTGGGCTGAAAAGTCGACGTAACGCGTTCTGCAACATCTTCAATGAAACGCAACGGCTGAGAAAGCGTTGCTGCAGAACTAGCCAAGTTGAATTTAGCCTGATTCCTGAAACTCCGCTGTAAATTAACAGGCAGCATTTTAAACAGCAACCTTACACCCAAATAAGTTTGCGACAAATTTGTTACGGAATCGTGTCCCTAACGAAAAAGTGTGATATAATGATTAGCCATATCCGTTGCATTTTTGTCCACTCTGTCTTTATTAGCTTTGGCAAGGTTTGAGCTTAAACGTCTATATCCTTTTTCCAAATTTACTTGCAGCAATACCACCCTTGAAAACTTAGGAAGATGAAACATGCTTTTTCAAAATTCATCAGTGTCCCTTGTCTCCAGCTTACTCGCTTTTTTCCAAGCAATCAGGGAAACAGACGACGTTTTTAAGATCAAGCAACACACATCGCTAGACGAACGTCTTTCATTGGTACATAACTGCACTAATTGTTAATAATTTTTAATAAAAATTATATTTGTTCCTCTTGGTAAACACCCAAGCATTTATCCAATGTTACATCTGAAACTACCTGTTTTGCTTTTAGGTAGGTTTCCTGCTGTGCTTCTTAATTAGTCTGTGACCTTGATTGCAAGACGTCAAAACAGCCTAGATTCTATTTGAATAAGGACTGATGATGCATTGGAAAACGTGAAACCAGTTTCCTCGTCAATAAACTGTGACTGATTTACTTGCCGCCATCTTTGTGGCCTTTAACTATGAAAAATAGATACGCTTGCAAGTTTTAATCGTCCCAGAAGAATGAAAGCAGAAAGCAGGCGGATTCCTCAGAAGCTTGTCACAAGGCTAAAGTTTGCTTACCTGTTTTCCTTGACGATTCTTCGTAAGTGAACATTCAGCAGCAACTCAGTTTGAAGATTTTTACGTTATCGAGAAGAGTGCTGTTTGTTTTACTACCACCAGAATGAACCTTTTCGCTGATGCTTCAATAAGAAGCATGTTGTTGAAGAGAAAATTTAGACATTTACCAATATTTAAAATTGTTGGTTTTGCTTAAAAATTCACACGCAAGTTAGTAAGTTAGTTGCATTAAGTGTTGAAGAATATTATATGACTCTCACGAAACACAATTAAAAATATGTAGGTTTTTTATGGCTCCCTGAGCAAAAAAGGTTCCCCACCCCTGCACTGTACCAGTGTACACTGTCGCTTCACAGTTACTATAAAACGGGGTTGACAAGAGAGGAGACTGCAGGCTCATGGTCAAGGAGGTGCCTGGCTCTGGAAGATCCCGACGCGTGAGCGCAAGTACATTCATGGATGCATTAGTCCAGAAGAAAGTAATCTTGCCCGCAGTCATCTCCAATCAGGCAAAGCTCGGCTGATTAATTCCTTCTTCTTGAGCTGCTTTTAAATCTTAGTTATGCAGTTTCTTTTCGTCCTGCTCGCGCCAAACCAAACTAGTAGTAACAGCCCCAAAAACAAATACGTCAAATGGTGACACCAAGAGATATCGTCCAATGTCTTTATTTGCGTCACCTTCAAGATTGTGGACAAATGTGCTTACATACAGTGAAATACAAATTGCCCATCACAATCTCAACTCGATACTCCCAGTAAACTCCCATGTTGCTCTGAATCCAAATATTTTGATGTTACTTTAGCAGAATGCTAACATTCTGCAGACACCTCTAATAATTTGTTCAAAAATTCAGAATTGGTCTTTTGATTTGCCTTTCTGGAATGGATCTAGCGCTAGAGAAGCAAAGTGCTGAGTTTATTTTGGTCCACTCAACGGCAGAATACTGCGTTCTCACTTAGCGTGGCACTGCGCCCACACAACCTATTGGTTGAACCATCGGTGTGCATGGCTCAATGTGACTCCCGCCTCATGCAACTATCCGCCGGTCGTGGCAGTAGTCTAACCTTCTGAAAGCAAACGGAGAAAAAGCCACCATGCATCTAGCATTCCGTGCCTGCAGAGGGTGGACACATACTTCATTCTGCTCTTGGCATTTTCCCTGATGAGACTCAGCGGCATCTACAATACAATCAATACGCACTTGTGGCTCCTGTGCATGATCTGCTCGAATCCGCCGATAACAAATCCGCAGACTGGGCCGACATGATGCAGAAGGTTGATAAGGTGGAAACCAACCCAGACTTCAGTGATTTCATACTCCATGCCAATACCAACTCATCTTGATTGTCCCCTTTGAGTAATATTGACACAACCGAAAATACTTTGCAATTGTTTCGATTGATGCACAGCAATTGATTCGAATGATCCATTTATCGACCACTTGATTCAAATATTTGTCTGTCAACATGTCACAAGTACAGTATATAGTTTACAACGTTTAAGATATACCACTCGCTGTCAATGACTTTATTATAAACAGTTACAAAAAACAAACATAAACATCATTCTGAGACAAACAATACTAGAAAGGTTTCAAAACAATGAAAAAATCTTTTGAAAAAATCATGCAAATATGAAATTGTCTAAATGTTAATGCAATGATTTTACTTTGTTTTGATTGAAAATAAAATTGTTTATCGTTAATTTATTTTGAAGCTGGTACCATTGCAGTCATAAACAAATAATTTTTATGTAATTGGATATCCATTTTGGTTGTGATTAAAATCAAAGTTTATTTCAGTCAAAATCGAAATCGTATATAAACAAAGAAATATGTTGTGCAAAATTATTATTTTCATGAAAGCAAATCAAAGAAAATAGAAATCTCGAAAACATATGAAATGTAACATGCAACATAAAAGTACCAACATTATAATCGCACCTGCACAATCATGAAAGAACAAGCAAATCATATTACAATTCGTCCCTTCATAGATACTGCATTTGGTTCAGCAATTCTGAATAAACTCCTCTGCTGAAGGGGATTTATCAAGAGAAAAAGTTTATAAGGTGTGAAACAACCAAAAAGACACTCCACCTGATTATCTTATTCTGTGCATGGTCGTAATGAAACCAAACCTTTAGGGCATACTGCAGAATCCAAAACTCCTGGAGTGTCTGAAGATTTTTTTTGGACGTAATTTTCTAAATGTTCAAATTTGTGAGGAAATGAAGCGATTTTCAAATACGTTGAGGGCCAGCCCCAAATTTTACGGCAGTGATTGTGCATCAATAAAAAATGTTGCTGTTGGGCAATATCTTTGAAATAGCAAACATTTTTACTGTTTCAATAATAGTATTTGCATGCAGTAATTGTGAAGTCTCAGCATGGCAGGCAGATTCGTCTAAAGCTCCATTTCCCTTCTCTAGTTTTTGTGTAGTCGCTTTTGGCCTGCACTTTCTGAACGATATGTCTGTTACTGCTACTGCATGTCCTCTTGAAAAGTAAAATACCGAGTTGTAAATCTTATATCTTCAATCATATCAGCATCACGATTGTCGTTAAGATCTCAACGACTTGTGCATTTTTAATCTGTCATTTCTTCCTTTTTGAAATCCTCATGGTTTCACCTCATGGAAATGGACTGAATAAGCACGCGGTATCACCTTGTACTTTTCCATCTTCTTCCGTTGTGGAAGGATGAGCTTTACTTGGTTATTGTTTGCACCTATACATCACGACAAGCAGAAAAACTAGAGAAAGCACCAGTTGAGAGGGTGATAATACTTCAGCGTGTGATGATTTTGCAGGGTCCCCTGCTGGATTGTCTTTTTCTGGTGTAGTTTCTTGCTCTGGTGTAGTTTGTTGCTTTGGTGTAGTTGCTTGCTCTGTTGTATTTGCCTATTCGATTGAGTCGATGCTCGGCTCAAATGTGTTGTTTTGCTTGGCAGGATTAATGTTTGTACTATTTAAAGAACTGGTTTGGGATAGGTCTTGAACTGGATTGCATTCTGCATTGGATCCCTTGTTGCAATGAGATGTATTGCAGCAGTCAACACCAACACATTCCCTGAAAATATACGTCGGTAAGTTCTAATAATCAACTTAAAGTTTATTGAAGTTAAAGAACGACGTTGGAAAATCGAGCAGAGATCAAAATAGTACAGTATACATATGCAAGAGCTGACTCTTCCAAATATCGGAAAAGATTATGATCGGTTGTTTGTTCTTACAAAATATTTTAACATCAACTCCATTACAATTAAAAAATTTTAAAAACTGCTGTTTACTTTGAAACGTTTTGGATTGTTTCTTCATCTATTTAAAATCGGAATGGTGCAATGCTGCAGTAATTCAAGCTATCCAAAAACAAAATAATTCGTGACGTCAGGCAGGGGTCCGCAACCTTTTTGCATTGAGAACCGGTTTCAGCCTGGAATTATTTTGCGGACCGGCCCTCAATAAAATATTGAATGTTCGGCAAATTTATTACAACTCGCAAGTGATCGTGCCACTGGTGCAGTGAAAAATCTGGACTTGCTTTGCCGCAGTAAAATGCTCCAACCTGTAGGGTTTTTTTAGTCAATGGCAACCGCAGTGTGTTTCTTATGTCAGTCGTTCCAGTCACGTTTGGACCAATGTGGCCTTGATTCCGCACGGACCGGTAACACTTTTTTCACTGACCAACTCCGGGACTCGGCCCGGTGATTACCGACCCCTGAAGTAAGGGGTGTTAATGGGATAAAATACTTTTAGAGCAAATCTACCATTCCTGGTCATGTCAAAACTCTGAAAACGTAAGTAAAACTTTCAGTCGTCTATGAAAAACGCTGAAAGTGTATCCAAGTCTGTCAATAACGGAAAAGTTCTGAAAACAAAGCTAACACTTCCAGTTACGGTAGAGGTTGTGTGCTTAGGTTACAGAAAATGAAGGACGTTGAGGAACTGTAGTAAAATATCGCAACTGTGAAGAAAATGTATACAACTTGATGATACGCACGGTCTTCCGATTGCTTAAGACTTGGGTAAAATCACAACTGACTGCAAGACTAATCAGTGAACTATGAGTTAGCACAATGTGATCACATCAATACCGACATAAAACAAATTAATTCAAGAATGAACACCACAAAGGACCAAATCAAACACACAGCATGCAAATCTACGTACATAAAAATGATATAAAGAATGAAAAAATCATCAGTCGTTTATAATATATTAGCCGACAAGCTTTATTAATTGCTTACATCTTTTGCTGATTGCTTCCAGAACGAAAAAGCTTGCAAAATTGACGTAGAAATAGTTTGAATTGTTAACTATCAACCAGCCCTGGTGTCCATTGCAAAAATAAAATTTTGTTTATAGAAACTCCGTGTTGATGAAACATCAAAACTTTAATTTATAGCAGCGATGTAGTGAACATTGAATGACACTATGTTGGTATGGAAACAAGTTTTCCATTTTATTGTTTTTGCTTACTTGCATCAGTTTCGAAGCAGGCAAAATACCTTGAAATTAAAAAGTTTTTTATATAACGAAATACAAAAGTCTATCTTTTCGAAGACTTAGCGGTAAACCCAAATTTATGTTATTTCATTTGCACTATTTTTGACCAAGCATAAGTAGGCTTCAGTTAGTAAGTAATTAGAATTGAGAATTTTAGGGGAGATTTCGGCATCACATATTTGAACGCCTGAGTTTTTTCTTACTGTGGAAAAGTATAAGCGCAGAGTTTGTTCTAGGCAAAGGTTTGATTTACGCCAGGTTCAAATCAAACCGACAGGTTACTTGAACTTGCCCCTCTGCAAGTCTCCTCTTTGTTGAGACATTGGTTGTTTGAGAATGCAACGTTCAGGAAGAAGTAAAATGTTTTTTCTGAAAAATAAACCAGGTTTTACACCAGGAGGCAGACTTGCTGTAAGAAATTTGGTAACTTTTTTGCAACACTGCTATTCTTTTGTGTGATGTAGAAACGTTAGGTTTTGCGGCTTAAACAATTGTTGGTAAGATAGCATTTTCTATGGTTTTAAGTAGATTTGTACTAGAATGCACGTTTATTTTTGTATGCAAAACACCCTTTCAACACTTAATCTCAAGCACCTTTGTTTGTGTTTGAAAAGGATGAACGATAATATTAGGGATTATGAATTTGTTGTTGAGTATGGAAACAAACTGCATGTCTACATTAAAAATAACTTTTTGGTACATAAAAAAGCAACAAAGATACAAAGAAATGAATACCCACAATGTGCTATGCGGATGAAACTCAAATACGTTTGAAAAATATTCACATTTGTTGCATCTTGTTAAAAAGCAGTATTGTTATGTTGTTTTCCTTGTTTAATCTTTTACGAAACACAATGCTAAAGTCACAAATTGTTTTCATATCAGCAGTATAATCTTTAACATGNAGTTGGTCAAATGATACCTTTTGACGATTTGTTTTTGAAGCAGATGGTGAGGCAATTCCCACTCGTGCTGTTCCGTTCGGACAACATGTCTAACCCTAAATAAGTTTCGGTTCTGTTTTTGTATTCCACATGACCTCTGTTGCAAATAAGGCCTTCTGTTGACATGGTGGTGTTGCACACAAGATAAAGCAAAACAAGCTCAGGAATCATTTAGAACCAAATTCTACAGAGTTCAGTTAAACACTGCAAAATTAAACGTTTCTGGAAAAAATTAAAAATGAGTTGTGTTGAAGTTCATAGATCGATTTAAGCAATCCATCTCCTCCAGCAAGCCGGCACATTTTACTTGTGTTAGTTTTCAACATGTTCAACCCCTCCCCCAGGTTACTAGACATTGTGCGTTATGTTAGACATTCAACTACTTCTGTTCAATGTCAGTCTCAAAATATCTTCTTTCTGTTCCATAACGGTGCTCTACAGGCACTTAACGCTTATCAGCAACGTTTTGAAACCGATTGCGGTGAACAAAGGCAAGATGATCACTACTGTATATAAAGACAAGGTGATATTAAAGGTGTTGCACCTGGTGGGACGTTTGTAGTTTATTTTTTCAAAACACTCTTCACGACAAAAGACTGTAGCATTCTTGCTGAAGTTTCGTTATGTGGGTAACTTTCCGAACATACGTCATTGCACTATGCTTGTTTTGTTTGGGATTTTGTTGATTTGTTTTCAGTAACGACGTGTTTTCAGATAATCTTATCACGTAAACCACGACGTCTACGTTGCAGTAATCATTCTTCAAGTACAGCAATCGAGCAACAATTTTGAATATTTTACACCGCGAAGAAAATTTCACGGTTGTTGTCGCAGTAAACGTAATTAACGTTTGTTGCACTTTGAACTAACCAAGGCCGCTTTTTACTTCTGCGTTACCAGTTAGGGCTTTACAGTATTGTGTTTCACAAGCAATAGGAACCATTCAATAGAAAATAAAATGCAGCAAATGGGCAATATTGAATTTGATTGCTTGATTATGATATTTTGATAAAAGCAAAATATTGCGACGTGGAACCCGTGACAATTTCCATAATTTTGGCTTGTCTGAGAATGTCTTCGGATGACGCCAGGAATTTATCCCAAAAAAGATGGTTGCTTTATTTTTTTCACTCACAATGATTGGTTGTGAAATTGAACGTTTTAATTTAACGGCATGAGGATGTCATGCACCAAATCATATTTTGGAAGCTTCAATACCTTTTTTAATTGAATTCACCTGAAATTACGTTTCCCATCAGTTGAAATAAAACGAAGGCCTTGTAGAGTCGCATGAAACATAAAAAAACAAACAACAAGCTAATCATGAAAGAACAAATATGTGAAAAATTGGAGTTACTCCAATAAAATTTTGCCGATCAAAGAAAAAATGCATAAAAATTCTGAAACATCCCAACGGCAAACAAATCTTTCGTTTTTATTTGACCAAAGCCTTTCCCAAGTGCCGGAGTGATAATATAACCCCAGCTCTGACTTTCATAATGTACAAAATCATAACGATTGGTATGCTGAAGTAGACGGGAAAAGTAAATATGTGGCACAAATTTTTTTTTGCTCTCTTGCGAGAAAAAGATCCTGTCAGTGTCTATTGAATATTTTTAATTTCGGCAGAAAGCAGTGTGGAGTAATTAGTGCAAGAAGCTGCGTTCACCTTAAAATTCCAGGTTTGTCCATTGGAATGTGATTCCTGTGGGAATCCCATGGGAAACGTTCCATGGGCTGGGACAGCACAAATTCGTATTTCCCATGAGACTCAGAAATAGAATGAAAGTGTCAGAATGTTACTGAATTGTCATACTTAGGCTATACTTCTGAATTTCAAAGTAAGTGAATGTTGTCGTTTTGCATGTCTCTTTGTGCATGTAGTCCTATTTAGTAGGTACTAACCTAAACTTACATAAATTTAATAATTTTAATTGAATTGTATTCCATATTAATATTATAATAATGTAATGGGAATCCCATGGGCTGGGACAGGCATAAATTGCTATGGGATGAGATAGATAAATATGTCCCATGGACAACCCTGCAAAATTCCTTTTAGAAACTTGTCTAAATTAAGAGCGAAATTGTTTTTCGCTAAGATGTGCTTCAAAATCATGTTTGTTTGTGTGTGGTTTGCTATTCTGGTGCTAACGTGACCATGGACAATTGACTACAGACCAGCTTTATAACCAAAATGACTACAGAGTTCATGTTACGTGTAGAGTGGTCCAACTTGCTTGCATCATATAAAGTTTACTTTTGGAAGAGGTCTTTGTCTCTGGAAAATCACGTTCATAACAAACGTTTTTATCCAGTCAAACCGACTATTGTTATCACAAAGTTAAATCGTCCAATTGTAACTCCTGGATCAGACAAAATCCCAAGTACAATACTGATCTACTGTTTCATACACATGGGGTCAACATTTTTTGCTAATAAACAGAGTAAATAAAACCGTGTGCTTTTTAAGAATTATTTCCTATTCATTAGCAGTGCACATCTGCAAACACAAGTTGTGTCGTACGTGCATGAAAGTGTTTGCGAAACTTCCTTAGGTCTGAGAGGTAAAATGTTACCCAGGGATAATCACACCTTATTACGGTCGTTATGTCAATTTCCACAACTTCTTTCCAGTATGCACTAGAAGGTCGATGAGAATGTATGCTGTTTTGAATGTTCCTAAACTCCTGCTCATGTAATCGCTTTTAGCGAATAACGTCAGGTAATAGAGGTTTTATGGAACTCTAAATAAAATGTGTTTTTCTAATACCGGCGGTCAATTAATTTTTGGAAAAATATTTTTACATGTATCAAGTAACTTTTCTTCATGCCCTCTGCAAAACCATATGTGCCTATAGCGAAACACAGATTTCAAAATTTTCATTGCAGCTGCTAAAAATGTCTTCTAGCAAAGCGAACCCACTGTCGAAATTGCACTTGAACGATTTTCTAATACGTTGGGGGCAGATTACGAATTTGTATTTGTGTGTTTGTTTCTCTTTAGTTAGCTTCATACGCAGTGTATATGCCCCAGTAAAACTTCCCAGTGACTTTCTTCATTGCTTTCATTTCAACCCCACCGTTGATGCTGTAAAACAAGCCTATTGAAAACCCACTGGAAAGATACCGATGATATCAGATCATATGAGTGTCCAAATGATCTGATACAAACGATCAAGACTGTTAATAGCAGGGCAAGACAGGAAATGCAAGTCGTTCTAAACGTATATTTTGCAAGAAGAAAGAGGCGCAACACATGATTTGAGGTGTGCTTTGAATCGCTTTGATGAAATTCTCAGCCGAAGCGATTCGAAGCACAAATCATGGTTTGCAGAATAATTACAAGACTATATCCATGATACGAGACTCGCATGTGGGGAAATACAGTTGATGTAAGGATTAAAATGCTATTTCACTCAATAGACGATTGAGTGGCTTTGTGTTCAAAGCGGTATTGATCTGTTTTCAGTGATACGAGCTTATACGTGTATTTGTTTGACTGAATTTGAAAACTTGTTTTGGTGAAAGCTCTATCGGGATGCGTTTGCAATGATCAAATAAGGCTTGTTAGAAAAGCAAATTTTTGAAAATTAAAATAGCTGCTTGGAACTCACAGTACGTCACGAGAATACATAGATTCGCTGCTTCACAAAGTGTTCTCCACAACCTATTAAATGTATGCTCTTCCAGCTGTCTATGGACACGTATTTTCATCCGAGGATTTCAGGGCTTCTGCGCAGAGTCCAAATTTTACTACGCTTGGTTACACTCGCTCTTTCAGCCGTTCCCCAAGTCGCAGATGCTGTATCCCACATGCCTGTGACAGATTCCAATGCAGATTTGCGCTGCTTCCCATACTGTACGTGGCGTACAATGCGCGCGAATTGTTAAGCCACGGCAGTTCGCTGCTGCTCGTGTCATTTAACTTTTTGCTGGAACTACAAGCGTTGCAAGAAGCTAAAACGAATGTTGAGCACAATTTTTACAACAGCAAATGGTATGATTTTCAACAACAATAGGAAAGTAATTTCTACATACGCTCTAAAATACAAAGAGTCAAGTAGTTGCTTGTTAACAAACTTGAACATTCTTTTTAATAATTAAAATGTATTGAGATTGACTCATTCGGAGTTTTTTTGCCCTGACGAAAAACTAGCTCCAGTTCACTTTGTAATATGAGATTGATTGTTAATGAGTGAATTGAATGCTTGAAGGCTTTTCATGCGTTATATATCGTGGTACCCACACAAGCATTTCGCCTACAGAGGTTTGGTTGAGGAAATGGATGATTGTTTGGCCCCTTGGCCCCCTGGCCCCCTTGGCCCCCTTTCCGACTCTCATGGCCAATAGGGTAATAACCGATATCGGAAGATTGGTTTAAAGTTCAGTAAAAACGCATTTTTTTCTGCGAGAAATACGTAACAATGGAATAATATATACGTAACAATGCAATAAACAATGGAATTCAACAAAAACACATTGAACTTGAGCTAAAATTGCAACGAAAGCATGATGCAAAACATTTTCATATTCAATAGCAAAACAAAAACCGAGACCGAACAATAAAGGATAATACCTGATTGGTGAAAGACGTCTAAATGTAAATCAATTCCTGTATAACGTTTGGATCACTTGGGGTTAGTCAAATGTGAATGGTGTCATAGATCGCTTTTCTCGGAGAAATTTGCTTGTGTTTGGCACATAAAAAACTACATATGATGAAACTTTGAGAAGTAAATTCGTAGGATAGAGGAACAAAAACCTCAAATGTCTGTTTTTTGAATCAAATCAAAAAGATACTTGCAAGAACAGGTACTTACTTGCAAGAACAGGTACTTACTTGCAAGAACAGGTACTTACTTGCAAGAACAGGCAGATTTTATGGAATTCAGAAACATCGGGCACAAAATGAAAAAGTTTTGTCCAAAACAAAATTGACTCGGTCGCAGTTAATATCCAGTTCTGCATTTGCTTAAAAACGTTGCTAAAGATGTTTTAATGTCAATAAACTTTTCGTTCGACAGTGGATATGATTTATCATATAGTATGGGATCCAAAAGTAGATCATGGCTACCATCGTTAAGAATTTTCACAAAAAAGATGAAAAAATTGTAATCCTCAGCAATTAAAGCGGCAGTAATGCAATTTGTAATGATTTTCCTCATCTCGTCTTTGCGCAAATTACGTTTGAGCTCATTTTGCAATAATAGATATCTTCATATGATGAAGAACTTTGCGCGAACTTTATGAATAGAATTATGTCCGGAATATTTTGGAAGCTTGTTAGCAACCGGATGGCCAGCACCAGCAGAAAAAAACCGCAAGCAACATTCAGCAAAGTCGCCAATACCATGAACTCTTCTGACAAAAGCATGCAGCTGTACGCATTGTTTGTTTCTTTTACAAAGCATGCCAGTGATGGTGGATAAAAAAGTTCTGTCAATAGTAATGTCTGTAATAAAAGATTTACAATGGCGATTAGCATTGCAATGAGGTTTCTAATTTGGTATAAGGTTGATGTGTGGAATGCAATAAGTGGAGAAAGGTCCTCAATTCCAGTTAATTCTATGTTTTCCTTTTCTTTTGTTTTCCTTCCAGGTGGTGGGGAGTTACCAGCTGCATTACTGTTTCTTTGATGTTTGTCTTTCATTTCTTCCTTGCGCACAGACATCCAGCAAATTTGGCGAATGAAAAACAAAACTTTCTTGATTTCGTTGCTATCATCTGGCAAAGGTGTTCGAGGCTGATCAGGGTTTAACAGAGAAAAGAGTGATTTCCTGTGCTTTTTCCAGACTTCACAAAGCTCGACAAAACTCGTAATGGCGTCAGCGACCTGTGGAAGGTCCAGCCTGTAATTACCAGCAAAAAATGCACTCAAAAGAATCATTGCAATCAGCCATGGCATGCTAAAAGTTATAAAAAACTCTGTTCTTGGAGAGCAAGAACGCCTCACAAACTATGTTTCGGCGTCACCGAATGCGTTCAGGTGTGTGTGGTTGAACGGGACGCATGAAAAGGATCCAATCTCCCAGAACAACTGAACCGTTAAAGCAATGACCACCATGACTATTGTTATGAACGAGAAAAGGCTTTCCCACCAGGGCTTGAGATTTTCTTGTGTGAGGCGATCGTTCAAGACTGCATTTAATATAGCGGACATGGTTGATGTTAGAAAATAATCTTCTAAGAATAAACACAACTGTACGCAAAAAAATAAATAAAAGTAATGAGCAGATTAAGCGACACGTCGTAGCACCAACCTTAGGAAGCAAGAGTAACGCTGAAGGATGTTAATGAAAGAATAAGACACACACTTTCGTTCTGTCGTTCAGGAAGCCATTGCGTAAAAAGCTGCAATAGAGAGCATCAATATGTTCCTGAAAGCAACACACGCTTCATACACTTCAGCGACAAATACACAAAAAACTATTCAATTGAAACGAAAAAACACTAAAACAGCTTTTAAATGAAAGAGTCAGGCTTTTGTTGTGAAGAAGCCAAAAACAATGTCCGAGACGTTCATCAATTCTTGACTGGAAATTTTAAGACTCTGTTGAGGACCACATAGCATGATAAGCAAGAATTTGAAATTTCGTTTCTATGCGTGGATATTGCCCCACCACGTCCTTTCACCGCATTGAATTTTTTGATTAAAATGTGCACGACACTACAAAGTTTCGGTGTCATCATTAAGCGATTTAATGATATTGGTGCATGTATATTTTAAAACGTTTTATAAGAAATTATCGTGAGCTGAAGCCACAATGGACTTATGTTGACGAACGAAGCAGGTTTGTCAATTTAAAGAACTCGCTCATACAGTTGCAATGTGGGATCCTTCGTGCACAAGGTATGCTAACCCTTTAACGACCATCAGAGCCACTATAGTGGCTCAAGTTTTTTTTGTTATAACTCACCAGCCAGCAAGACTTTTTTAAAACCTGTAGTTCACGTTTTTCAAAGGTACGTGCTTTACAACACACAAACAAACACGATAGATCTGTAAGTGTTTATTTAAAGCAAAATTTTGAAATTAACCGCAAGCAACATCGCCAATTATGAAAGCAATAATATTGGTGGAAATCTCATATCTAGCACCTCATATCTGAAAAGTGTGTTGCGATGTTGTAATAACTAAATTTGCAATCAGCATAGCGTATGAAGCTTTGGAAGGTTAACCAAGTTACTGCATATGTGCTTTTTTATTTGGCTCTATGTTAAAACGAATTTAACAGGGTGCCGAATAATAAAGCACATATACAGTAAATACTGCTTCCAACACTGTAGATAAGATTTTACTTCAGTGCAGTTCATCAAAAAAGATAATATCGTTTATTTACTGGTGGCACACCAACGCACGTAACACATCAGATATTAAACTAATTGAATACACTTAGCATCAGACAACAAAGCCTCAGATATAAAAAATGCTATATGAAACAACACATAAAATGTTATACAACGGGAACTGCTAAGACAAATTATATTTCAACTTGAAAAACGAGTTATTAACAAAAATTTTTTCAATATTATTAGTTTTCTCGATAGCATTTCGAAACTGTATTTTTAATCTGTTGCAATTTGAAACTAAATTAAAAAAGTGATAAAAATATATTCTGCCATTGAACTCCTTCATCCCTTGGGTAATTTCTCAAGGTTGGAGCTTGTATTCTTCGTTTTTATTCTCTGCTTGGTAACCTGCTTTTATTACCCGCCAGTTGCCTGGCAAAGATTATTTTGTCCTGAAACGTCCATTTCATGAACGCTGTTTGTAGAAACAAAGTCACGATGGAAGTTTTTAATTGCACGTTTGAGGATCTTCAGTGCAAGTGCTAATGTCTATATATCCCAAGCTAAGGACTACAGTGAAACCTCTCAGATGCTCGTGCAGAGTTGAATTGACAAGTTCTTTTCAAAAACAGTTTGATGACCAATAGATTTTCTTTGTGACCTGAGTGTTCGGCGAATTTTATTAAAAAGTCTATATTCGGCTGCAGGCGAAAGCACACCAGCAAGCAAATTGACAAAATCATTTGAATCAGACTTAAAATTAGCATTGACACAGCAGCAATCAACATGAAGTCTTGCGAAGCTACCAAACAGTTGTAAGCTTTGTGAATGTCTTCTATCACACAAGTTGATGATGTTGAGTGATAATAGTCCCTGAGATATAATGAATGTATCAGAATGTTTACTGCAGCAACTGCAAACAAGGAAACGTTGCGTCTTTGGTAATGCTTGGACAGAATCAGTGAATCGTTAGAAGTGAGATTTTTTGCAAAGTTTAACGCTTTTCCTATTCTTTCAGAATCAGAATCACTTGAAGATGGTGGTTCCAGTGTGTTGTCATCAGAAAATACCCAAGCAATACGTTGAACAAAATCGACAACTTCATCAGCGTCTTCTTCATTTCGGTGCTGTATAGGCTGACTTCGATTAGCACTTAAAAAGTACAAAAGAACGTTTTTCTGTCTTCCCTTGATTTCACAGAGTTTGGAGAAGTGAAGCGTGGGTTTTCCAACTGACGGAAGATACATCCAGTAACTCCCGGCAAGATAAGTCATCATAACAATACTTATAGTCAACAATGGGGTGACGAAAAACACAAAAAGACCTGTGTCCACCGAACAAGATTGATTCACAAAATCCGCCTCGGCATCTCCAAATAAAGACAAAATTTTATTATCCTGCGGAATGCACGAAATATAATCCGTTTGCCAATAATCAACCATGAGAGCCGTGACTGCCATCACCATCACTGTAAGAGAGTGCAGCAGTATTTCCCACCATGATTGGAAATGAGATTGCTTGAGATAATCATCCAAAATAACAGCGTTCACAAGCCCGGACATGATTTCCTTTTCAAAGTTTTTGAAAAAAACGTGGAAATGACCTATTACTAAAAAAAATTTTTGAAAACGATCGTGTATAAGATGTCTTGATTTCAGACACAACCTGAAATTTACATCAGTTTTTCATGGGATACATAACACAAAACTTCAAACTGCAACAAAGTTTTGGTTTTCCGTTTGTGAATATCATTAAAAATAGTCATTACAGTCATGGGCATTCTGTTAGCAAAACATTTTTCGGTTCCGCCACTGGCTTCTAGGTACGATATGTTGTAAAATACAATATGAAAAAGCAAAAAAATCAAACAAATGTTGATTAAATTTTTGTAAACAACAAACATTATCTAAAAAGGCAAAGCTTCCAGGTCGTTCGCCTACCAGTGCAAATATCGGAAAATTTGAAAGATATTGTTGAAATATTTGGGAAACCAGATCCGTCGCCAGAACGTCTTCAATAGGGGGGCTTTACGTTTGTGCAGGGGGTTAACATTCTAAAATTTGACAATAACTCTACTTATTTATAATGTTTCATATTTAAATTTGGGGCGGCTTTGAGCTTTGTTTGGGAGAACTAAGACCAACAAAGCCCCGACGGAACTGGGGGAAACCCGGCTTCGTATGGGGGCTAGCATTGGATCATTTAATTATTTTTCCAGACGGAAGATATGGAATGGCAGCCAAATTGAATAATTGTTTAGATTTAGATTCCTTGAAGAAAAAAGTCCAGTCAGTTTTTTAGGTGTAAATATAAAAGAGCAGTTTGATTTGTGATACATTTTATTGGGTTCACTGAAAGCAAAGTATAGTGCTGCTTAACCAGATAAGATATTATGCAGAAGGGATTCCCTTTCAACGCGTTTTGTTTTATAATAAGAATACTGTACTTTACTGCAGGACACGGGCGAAACGTAAAATCATGCTAAGTTTAAAATCAGCTCTTGCATTATTCATTTTATATTAATTGAACAAATCTGCTTAGATTTTTTATGGACCGTGCAAACCATGTATCCGCACAATCCCTGGATGCTGAATGCGCGTCTCTCCAAACAGCACTTGCCAACAGCAGCACATGAGCTACTCAATGCCGAGGTACGACAAGAACTTAACGCGGTGCAGAAGTTCAACCGCAATGGCAGTTGTTCTTAGTTGGCGTTAGTAATTTTGCGCGTGACCAATTTCGATTCAGATCAGCCCTTTGACTTTCTCTTGGCGCTCTCAATAAAGAAACAAGGCAAACGCTTATGTCAGGAGGTCGTGGCTTCGGTCAAGTGATGTTTCGGAAGCACAAACAACGTGGGATTCTCCGCTCGACCCAAAGTTGCTATTAAGACTCTATATAGCAACTTTGGCTCGGCCAGGGTCACTTGTATTGCGTGTGCTGTACTGCGCACACTGTAACTATAATTTGATGACTTTGTATTGGCGCTGTGTGACTCGGCGTCGCAATACAAGCTAGAAGGAACTTGTGAAGCAAGCAGTTTTTGGTATCAATTCAAAGGATTTTTGCTTGACCTGTTGCATGAACGTTGTGGATTTAAAAAAAAGTTCAAGCTTTGTAAAGGTCCAGTTTGAAACGAGGGCATTGTATCAACACAGGTTAAAAATTGTGATTTGTCGTGTTACTTCATATACCTATCAAAAATCAACTGCCAGGCCGGCATGGTCCTTTTTACTGTGTTTATGACATCAATGACAAGCGGTTTGACGATAGGGCTGTAATTTATGTTTTTGAACTTGATGTTAGGCTGTATAATCTACCTGTTTATACGACGCAAATCTTCGATCCATCCCTACCTTACTTTTAATCCTCAGCTAGGGACGTGCTTCAGGCGCAACCATTCAGCCTCTCATTAGACTCCAAAATAAAGTTAGAAAAACAATAAAACCATCGAACCCGGAATCTCTGGATGAATCGTTCCAGCACCTAAAGATCGTAAGCCTTCCCAAACTTTTTGTCGTAACAGCTGGCAAATTCATGCACTCTTATTGCAACAAACAACTTCCAAACCGGTTTGACGAGTATTTTACTCCAATCACTTCAATTCATTATTACTCCACAAGTCCTACTTTTACCTTTAAATGAAAACTTAAGAATCACCTCATACATGAAACAGATACATAACTATATATTTTAGCAACAGCTCACTCATCAATAACGAAATGCTGAGAGTTTCAGTAATTTAAAAGGATGTAACTTTGTTTATTTTCTATGCATTTACTTTAGCTTGTCGTTCTTTCAGTTGCCCATCCCAATTTTGGCATGAAATTACACTGCATACTGCAGTTTTTTGTGTTGTTTTGTTATTCGTTTGTACCACATCAACTTCCGTTTTATATTTTTTTGCTTGGGTGTATTTATATTTTGTTTAAAAAATCTTTGACCACACCAAATTTCATCAATTAATTTGATCCACTCTTTTGTGTACATAGGCATGCTCTCTTCATCTGTAAATTTACCTTCACCTTGTTCTATGTTTTCTTGTTTGTTTTTTTCTAACTGTGATTATTTGATTTCCACCTGGGGTTTTTCAACATCGTTCAAAAAGTGTTAAACGGGGTTGGTTGACTAGATGACCACCATGGTCTTTTACCAATCCTAGATGATGCATTGACACTCTGTTCAAATTGATCAGTTATTTAGCCATTGTGTTTTCATTTATTCTAAAATTCACTGGCAATTAGTTTTCCATTGCGCGATGGCTCTTTGTATTGTTTCTGCTATTTAGCTGAGTCATATGAAACAATAAATCAATCAATCGAATCCATAAAGACGTTAATACTACTTCGTACAAAATCTGACAACTTGTTCTTGAACATTTTTGTCTTGGTCTGTTTTCTCTTGTGTAAACCAAATGGGGAGTCAAGATTCATTTAGAATATATTCCGAAAGTTTTGAAGCAATCGCAGTTAATCAGTGCTTTGCTTGAAACTGATTCCTCGAAAGTCTGTAGTCTATAGCTTCTCTCTGCTGAAAAAGAAGGTGATTGAGACATATCTTGCAGCTGTCTGCGTAACTCGTTTCAAACCAGAATTTTCTGATTTCTGCCTCTTACCTTATATAATTTTGCAGAGTGCTTTCAAAACGTTCTTCTCCTATCTCTTTGAGTGTTGTTGCGAAGATCTTTATATTGGAACCAGGGAATTTACCCAATTACTACCATTGAGAAGGCCATTCATTACGAAAGTCCCCCATGGTGGCATGTTTGGTAGTTCCGCTGTCATTGCACGCACGGCGGCTTACCTCGGCTCTACGCTTTAATCCCACCTGGTAATCTGGTTTCCTGCCGGCGAAAATGTAAAGGAAAATGAGCGCTCAATGTCATGGCGTTAAATATGG
>JGI24159J19872_10002689_pt1 | contig 21426 bp, 20 predicted proteins | sample Ectturendosymbi4_FD_19872 | JGI IMG/M metagenome (IMG submission 19872) | reverse complement strand
TTATGCTGTTATATTAAGCACACAGTAAAATTATGCTGCGTAGCAAACATAGCATAATGCGTAAAAGTACTGAATTTGTTAAAAATGCTTTGGCATTTTTTGGCGTTTTTCAGGATGTGTTTGGCATTTTTTTGGCACTTTTTTAACCTCATTTGGCATTTTTTCTGATTTTCAATCTGGCAACCCTGGTGCTGTCCAGTTGTGCTGCTTGCGCCATTGGACTGACTGCTTCTGCCTTATTCTGTTATGTGGAAACTCAGTTCTTGGAAGCCTGGTATACACTACGTCGCAATAGGCCGTTTTGTCACAATAAATAAATAAATGAACATAATCAACGGCGAGAAGCACAGGCAAAGTTACCTACGAGTTCGGCACCGTCAAGCACCACGTATAGGCCGGTGATCTGACAGCACAAGTAACTATTTTGCGCCGGTAGGGTATCAAGTATTTGCTAACATGAGCTCTTCGTCGTCTGCAAGCAAAGCCAATAACGAAAAAATAGACTCGCCGAAAGAATCATCTTACTCATTACATTAACTCTCACGCTCTCAAAAATTTTCGCCAACAGGAGCTGATTTCCAATCCAAGTCTTGCAGTTGGTGAAGCACTGAGAATGAAGTACAGAAATGGTCAAGGTAAGCTGATGTAAAAGTGCAGACCGGTTACCAGTCGAAAAGGGACTCAATTGGCGAACTGCGAGAGAATATCCGAAATAAACGTTAGGCAGGTTGAGGCTGGCTACTGTCAGTTACGAGTTGGCGTCAATCACTGTAACGGCCTTACACTTGGCGTCTTTTCGATTGACCTCTACTTTCTGCGAAGGTAAAGAGGAAACTTTTAAGCTAGTTGAATCAGTTAGAGTATTCTTTGTTCGTGTAAGCTTTTAGGATTGTTGCTTATTCGACTCTTCTAAGTGCAACAACAAGAGACTCATTCTTATTTACCAAACTTTGAAGTTAAAGAGTTGTCAAATTACCCCATCCAACTTATAAAACAAGCATCGGTTGCGACAACATTCGAAATTTAGCGATATCGCTCAGAGCGACACCTGGAAATCACGTGTTCTTCACCAGTGCCTATCGTGCTGCACTTCATCACTGGTGATAGTTCGGCAATTTGCAGTGAGCAGGGCCGGATAAAGGCAAGAGGCAATTGCCTCGGGCCCACTGCTCTAAGGGCCCCCGTGATGACATTTATTTGTTTTAAATAAAATATTCGCTTGAAAAATTGTGATTCAAAAGAGGTACAAGAGTAAAAGTCATGATTTCTCTGCAAGTTTGACTTACTGCCAGTTTTAGTAACCACTAATGAATATAAATAATTTCGGTTTTGTTCAATGCCTCTATATTTGAATTTTGCTTGTAACTTTTCCTAATAATCGTTCTTTTGGCATGGGTTTATCTACTCGTGCATCACGCCTACTGCAAAAATGTTGCGAAAACGATATTATTTGCGTGCTTACGCAGCAAACTTAGTTCTGCTGTGGTTGAGGTTTGGTATCAATGATTCCGTAACTTGTGCCGTCTGGAGATAGCCGCATCGGAACTGCAACCTTTGTTTCGTCAAAGGGTAACGTATGGTGGAAACGCACTTTTCTTCGGATGGCTACCATTCTTGCGTTACATCATAAACATATAGGGTTGCCAGATGACGGGTATTTCACCGGCCATGCCGGTATTTTACTGTTGATTTAGCAGAGGCCGGTAAAAGGCCGGTATTTTGATAATCAGTGCCGGAAGCCGGTATTTTGAAAATAAAAAATTTGCCGCAACTTCGAAAAGAACATACGCCAAATTTATCAAATTATAATGACTCTGGTAGTGAATCGTGTCAGGACAGATCCTTTAGGGAAGTTTAATTTGCTGCTGTTGACGCAATTCTTGGCGCGATTGATACGTCACACACACATCGAAACGTAATGAGCCAGCCAAAATACGAGCAAATTATGGCTTAACAATACTCACTGTCTCTCTGTTTTCCCTGTGCCGCTTACGAATTACGACACAGCTTGCTGTAGATCTGGTTCTGTTGACAAAATGGTCGGTATTTTTGCAAAACGCATCTGGCAACCATATAAACGTATGAAGCTAGTCAAGCCGTTTACACTACATGTTATTGCGTGTTCCGTCAGAAAATGTTTTTGATCAATCGATTTGTGGAAAAAAAGAGCAGAAAGCGAGATTTGCAGTGTTTAGCTAGCGCGATGCCGAAATCTGTAATGCCATCAGGAGCTAAAAATGGCAAAGTTTCTATGGAGAAAAAGCGCAAGAATGTGGCAGTGTTAGGTAAAACTCCGCGACTGAAACGTTTATTTTTTAGCAAAGCTTCTAAGCAGCAACGTTAAAACAGTATGGGTTAATCAGAGCACCTGAAAATTAAGGTGAAAATCATGACATAAGTTTCGAAGCATCTTTCACACTCAGACTGGCTGGCCATATTGACATGTTATGTTTCCGGTGTTTTTGCTTGCAATCTCTAGTTTCTGCTTATTGTTCGGGTGGATTTTGTTTCTTACCGTGTCACTCTCCAGCCTGCGGAAATATTTTTTCCTAGTAAGAATACACTGTAGTGTTTATACACTCTTCTCGCAGCTAACTGCATTTGCAGTTGAGCCAGAACCGTCGCCAGAAAGTCGTCAATAGGGGGGCTTTACGTTTGTGCCGGCGGGCTTTACGTTCATGCAGGGGGGCTTGACATTAAAATTTGACAAAAAATCAACTAATTTGTAGTGTTTCAATTTCAATTTTGGGGGACTTGGAGCTTCGTTTGGGGGGGCTGAGCCCGCCAGAGCCCCCCGTGGCGACGGGACTGAGTTGAACACCGTATTCATTCCATTGTCAGCCGCGGCTTATAAAGTTTTTTTTCATCATTTCGTGCGGCTTACAACCAGGGGCGGCTTTCTTTTTTGTTTTTTTACTTTATCAAAAGGTATAGATGTCGCTCAGTCTTTTCTTGGCTACGTTTTGTCGACCAAACTCTTCTTTCGCATTCTATTTTCTTCAGCATCACGTGCAATCCGTCACAGGAGGGATTATGATAAACAGAAGGCACTTGTAGTGGTGTAAGCATCATCAATACGGGAAACGCACAAATACGCGAACGTCGCGAATGCATCTCAGAGGCTNAGGGAGCCTATGTTCAANTGCGGTTTACAATCAAGGGCAGCTTAACACAATTTCGTGCGGCTTACAATCAAAGNCGGCTAACAATCGAGTTAATACGGCAGGCACGTAATCGNTTACTGGAAAAAGCAAAGGAGAACGTTGCAAATGAGCGACAACAAAGTTTACAAACNATGACGTCATGAAATGCGTTATGGGGGCCCCCCAGTGAAAATAGCCCCGGGTCCCCCTAGCCTTAAATCCGGCTCTGGCAGTGAGGTTAACGTTCTGAACACTTTGCGTGATAGCATGCTGACTTGTAACTCTTTAGTTTTTTAGTGACTTTTTTAATTCATTTCCGTGTAGATTTTGCGTTTTTACTTTTTTATTCTGTGGAACTGACGATGCTCATTTGAGCGAAATTAATATTGTTGTTTTAATAGCTGTGGCCAGAGTTTTGTGGAAGACTTCCGTGAGCTTCCATGTGAAACATTTTGATATGGAGCAATTATCGCCACAACATGTACGATCGAGCCTTTTTGGTGGTCAGGCAGATTCTGAAAGAACTCAGTTCCATGCTAGAGTAAGCAAACATCACCAGTACCTAAATTGAAAACATTCAATTAAATTTGCTGGACAAAGACTATGGCAAGCGTTTATCCAGTTTGTGGCAAATTTTTGGTAAAAAAATTTTGACAGTGGCAGTGCTATTGGGAATATTGATTTTTCGAACGTTATATTTTTTGTAATTCATGTTTTTGCATACATTTCAATTTATAAAGTTTGACGATCATAAAAAGAGTTGATTCAATGGGAATCAAGATGCCTACTCTGTAGGCAAAATATATCCTCTGTTTATAGATCATAGTCTTTCATTAATGGCTAAGAAATGATTCCTTTTGATTCAAAGTTAAACACTGTAAGTAATATTTCAGTTTAATCATTTTTGCAGAATCATTACTTTATATCAGTTGTTTTCAACCTTTTTCATGCAGCGACCCATTTTATAACTCAATTTAAGCAAACGACCCTCTTCCGAAAATTTCCAGTCAGACGATTGTACTGCAGTTGTGTCTGCACAACAGACAGTCACAATGACTAAAAAATAACTTACGATATCAGTATGTTGAACAAAGATGATTTATTAAATTCATGCACACGGCAGCATAAGTGAGAGAGTCTCGTGCCTTACGCTAATCACTCCACAGCACAACTCATTGAAAACTAGAATAAGTCCCAAATTAGCTACCACATTCAGATATCTAATATACAAATACAGCACATTACTGCGTCACAAAGTTATTCGTGCGTTGCCAAACGCAGCAGTACTGTAATGGCCTTAATTACATTTCACACCAATTTGAATGAAAAAGCATACTATCATTTTTACCAGGTGATCCCATTACTTCGGCTACAACAAAAAGTGGTTCCATATACGAAATATAAAATATAGAATAAAGTTTGAATATTTTGTCAAAAGTTCTCGCGACCCTTAGGAAAAAGGCAAACGACCCACGGGGTCGCCACCCCCAAGTTGAAAACCATTGCTCTAAAGGTACACAAACCTAAGCATAGAAAGACTTGAAACACAGTAACGAAAGTCAATTTTTAAAAAAATGCACAATTGAGATCGATTGTGATTGAAATGCAACACTGCAATGATTGTCAATCTTCAAGCAACAATCATGTTCAGACATTATCTGGTGCTCTTGCAGATCTACAACGATTAACGTTGACTGTCTGTTCGAAAGGAATCCTTTCCCATGTAAGAGTGACACTACTGTATGAGCTAAGGATCAGAGAGTTTCAGAGAGTAATTAAATACGATTAATGTTGTTCTGCATTGTGAAGTTTATGTATTCATTAAAACATAATCCAAAATTGATTGTTTTGTCGATACTGACAATTGGTATTTGAAAAAATGGCAAAATTTTGGCGTAAAAATATTGCCAGAAAAGTTGGCAATTCTTTTGGAAAACAGTGATTTTTGGCAATACGTGCGATATTTCACACCGTCTGGCAACCCTGCTCCATATTTGAATGGCAATGAAGTTTGCCACTATCGCTTTGCTGACGTTAGAAATACGCGCCAGTCTTTCGCGTTCGTCATGGACTTCAGTTCACTGAAGTATGTTAGCCCCTGTTTCAGCATATATCCACATCACATTTGCCTGTTTCCCACCTTTATCTTTTGCTTTTCAGGGCTGAAGAGTTTGTGAATAAATAATGTAACTCATGGACTTCAAACTCTTTTCAAAAATAAGTCGTAAGTTTTTTAGATCTAGAAGCGCGTTCGCTTTTGTCAGTTTCCTATTTTTTTACTTTCTGTGGCATGGCAGCAGCTTTTACACCTCTCGATTTTGGCGAGGCATCTCGCAGCGGGGAAAGAAGAATGAAACTGAAGTATTATTGGACGACGTGTTCATGACTGTCAAAACAGGACACGCGTATCATAAAGAAAGGCTGGATCTTATTTTTAAGACATGGCTCAAGAAAGTCTCACCGGAACAGGTGATTTTTGCTGCCAACATCAATTCTCGTCTGTGAATTGAAAGTTCATGAACTTTCACTATTTACGGTTTTATTGTTTTTGTTGCGTGTAGATTTACTTCGTGACTGACGCAAACGACGTAGACTACCAAGAAAAGTCAGGTCAGTCAACAGTTATGTTTTAGACGTCGTAAGAGCGTCAAAATGTGTAGCCCTAATGCATTTGAAGAGAAAAGCTGCCTTTACTTCATGCTGATACCAACCTCGCTGGCAGTTTTTGTATAAGCGCCAGGGGAGACAATGGTTGAAAAGGTGTAGTTTGGTTGTTGCGGATAATCAATAAAGTCGTAAGCGTCGTCATCACATGTTTTGTAACATATTTTCTCAAACGGGGNGACTTGGCCTTTGNTTGGGGGNCGGGAGAAGAGGCCTTCACAGGGGCCTGTATGAAGAATCATCACCTGCTGGATGGTGCGTGGCGAATAAAAAAATATAATAGCAAAGCAAAAATATTTTTAAACGAATCTACGCAAAATAGCAAAGCAAAAATATTTTAAAACTAATCTACATTTTTATTGAAGGGCAGAGGTTCAGGGATGTTTAGGATCTCAGTAGGAGAACTACGGACCATGCAAACTTGAGAAAAACTGTTTTGAACTATACAATCCCTTGTCTCCGTTAAACGAGACTGACCAGATTTAACTCTTTACAGACATGACTAGCTTTACTGCAATTCGCCATATTACTCGAGTGAAGGCGTCTTCCTTCTGCAACACAATCCCTCCAATCTCCTTTTTCCTCGTCACATCCATGTCTTCTTGTGGTCGTCCCCGCATTCTCCGACCCACTACCTTGAGACTCAAAGCCTTTCTTGGGGCCTCATCCATCCTCAACATATCCGTACCACCACACCCTGCTTGATTTTGACAGATTTTCCACAGTTTCTCATAATCCCAGCACGTTCATCAATTCATCAGTGTTTTCATCCGAAGCCGCAGGGCTTGTTTCAGTTTCGCGCCACATTTTGCTCTCATCATAGCTCTCTCGGTTCTCCTCGGAACTGACACTTCGTTCTCCTTCAAATAATATGTCTCACTGCCATACAACATGCCCGATCTTACACATGTCCGATGGACCAGTGGTTCTCAACCTTTTTTGGCCCATGGACCATCTTTAAAAAATACCTGATGGACCACTTTGCTATGCGAAGCCCTCGTGAACAACTAGTCAAACACAAGAACCGAAAAATCGTTTTACATAATGTATTGCAAAGGCCACAAATCTCAGAAGCTAGAAAATCCAGGCGAACCACAGGTGGTCCGGATGACCTATTAGTTGATTCAAGCTAAAGTTAATAAAGTGGCTGTGTTGTGTTGTGCCCATAACAANTAAATCGACCNAAATGGATCAACGAGAACAGNCCTCGCCCACTGCGTTTAAGCCACTGNAGCCGAGGGTATTGGAAGTAGAGATCAATAACCCGACATCAGAGAATGAGTGAAAAACACAGGAAGGAAACTTAAACTACTGCACGCAACATTACCTGCGAGGCTGAAGACGTGAATATGTGAGACTTCACAAGCTGCCTGTGTTGACGAATTTTTTCCGTATGAACTGTACGCGTGTGCTGATGAATGCGAGAGGTACGACAGTGCTATTATAGCGCTGGACAGCATATTTCTCCAGACCCCTAATGAAATCTTTGCATGGTACATGTTTGCCACGACCAGGCTGAAACCAGGCCCAAGCATGGACGTATAATTGCAAGAACTCTGTCGGTTGAGGAAAGACTAATTTTCGCATTGTCTGAAAGACCGAACGGCGTGATGGCGTTCATTAAATGTTTCATCCTCTAGGATGAGTAAACGATTAAAGCTGAGTAAACGATTAAAGCTGAGTGGTACGGCTTACCGGAAACTGAAAGCCAACAGGGAAGAAAACAACGAAATATGACGGGTCCATATACTGTATCTGTATGCATATGTAATGAAAGCAGATAAAATAGGAAGAGTAATGATGATAAAGGTGGCGAAAATCAGGAAAAGCAATACTCATAATCGACAATGAGATACAAGACCGATTTCCGTTTGTGATTGTCAAGATGCTTCACTATTCCATATATCTTTAATCAGCACGAAACGTGATCCTTATCATTTTAAATTGTTCTAAGCAAATTCAAGGGGTGGAAAGGGCGGCACTGGTTCAAGGGCATTTGCCTTTTTTAGCGCATTGAGCAGACGTTGAACGGTCGTGTCATGTTCATCTTGCATATGGCCTCCTACCGTCACATTGTCTAGGAAGTAGGAACGGAAACCGTGGGTTAGTAAATCTTGATTTAAATCAAGCAGTAAAAATCAACAGAATCAAGCAAAAATCACATGCAGTTTTAAAGGTTTGTCTGGTTTCTATGATACAGTTGATTAGCATTTTAATAGGTTTCACTTATGTTAGTTTTGAACGTAGAAAGTTCTTATGGCAAAACGCAATAAAAGCATAGCTTCTGTGATGTCACAGATTCTATGTCAACTGACGGCAAAATTGACATGTGAACTAAAATAACTAATTCTTGCAGACTCAGAAGTTAGAACTATTAGAATGACACAAATTTGGAAGTGTAGACTGGCATAAATTGAAAGTTCTAAATTCCATCAAACATATATGTTGTTTACTGTACACATAGTAGTTATAGAACATATTGTTGATTCGTAGTAACATATATGTTAAGGTTTTTACTGTCTTGTGCATGTAAATTACACTTTTGCAGAAGCTGAGCTAGTGAAAGCTGTGTTACAGTAATTAATTTTTGCAACAGATTTCCCACCAAAAAATCTGGCGAGATTGTATCTACAAGCTTCTGAACGTGCAATGAGTTGAGTTCCAATTAATTTGCTAAACTGGTGGTTTGAGTATTGTCATTTCACTAAATATTTCGTTTTGTATACCAGTCTATGTGTTATGAACCGATTGGCCTTAAGGGGTGTTGCATAAGTGCAAAGAATGTTTGGAGGAAAATTCAGCTGTTTCTAGTTTCTGAACTTGAAAAAACAAAACACAAAAAAGTTAAATTCAAACAAACTCTTCAAGATTGAAAATTGCAAGTGTTAGTTGGCCACCCCCTACATAATAGATCACACAAAAACATAAAAATAAAAAAATCTGATTCAAATCAAAAAAATTCGATTTAAAAAAAAAGTCATGATTTTTATCAACCCTGCCTGTTATACTCCCACAGAAGACTTCGAAGACAGTGAATGCCAAATCAGTTTCTTGCAACCCCAACTGGTGAAGTGCAGTTTTTAGGTCAAAGCTGGAAAATACCTTGTATTTCGCCAGCTTGTTGACAATATCTTTGATCTTCGGTAGTGAGTAGGCATCAAGAACGGCGAACAAGTTGATTGTTTGCGAGTAGTCAGTGCAGAAGCGCTTTTTGCCATTTTCTCCGTTTTGGTAACAACAGCGGTTTGACACGCCAAGTCTATTTACTGTGCCTAAGTATGCTTTCGGCAAACAGAGTCTTTACATCGGCTGCAATGTAAACAGAGTCAGCTGCACTATAAACCGACGAGATGGCACGCATACAAGACGCGAATCTGAGGTGAGGCAATTAAACAGTGGAGGACATTCTGCAGTTGCTGCTGCCACCGCACAGCTGGCTTCTCTTCGCTTGGATGATGCCACCAGTTCTGTTTTCATACCATCGTACATAAACACAACACTTTGGTGTTGTGGCTGGCAATCTTGGCCGATTAACACGTCGCTGCAAAATTCTTCATTTTTCCCAAGGTGACATTTTGCTACCGAATGTCGTTTTAACGTTAATTCAATGACGCAGCGGCCAAGTACAGATTCATGCAGTGACCCCACGACCAACAAAATATTGAGCCGACGATTGAATAGAAAAATGTAGCGATTCAGCAGTTTTTGTTTATTCTTTTGTTAACGTAACGCAGTATTATTTCAGGGTCAACCCAAGCAGACACTTGCTGTCCTTACCCAAAATGTCCACAACTGTGAAAACCAAACACTCCGGGGCTTGCTGAATCGCACACAAGGCAGGAGAAATGCAGGCCGATGTGCTGGTCAGTGTTTCCAGCTGAGGACGTCTATATACCGTCACATTATGACCGACTTTCTGGCACCTGCAGCATGTAACTGAGTGCGCAGGACACCATTTACGAATATGCGTTTTCCTTTTGCCACAGAAGCACGATTTTGTGAACCGCAGATGCAGAACTTGCTCGGTCATCTGCATATTTGTCTCATCCTGTGTGACTGTTGCCCGTTGATGTGCAAGGGCTTAAACAAATGTGTGGTTCATAGTGTTTTTGTTCAATGCCTAATGAGCGAGGTTTTCGAAAGGCAGTGTAGATCGTCACCGTGCTTTCCTCTAAGAGCCGCTGGCGTACGAGATGTAAGAAAATGCCGCTGTACACGACAAAGTGCGAGAAGACTACCATGGCTAGCCATACTACATTTTCTCACACCAATCACTACACAAAACCGGTTGATCAAGTTGAAGTCCGACTTCTGGAAACTTCACTTTCAACACTCCAAGCAGTGAATGCTGACGTTTTATGAATGTTGGCGTTGAATCTTAGAAAAATAGATAACCATGAGCTCATAAATTCGATCACTGGGTTCGTGCTAACAAATTATGCATCGATTAATCCAAAAGCAATTTCATGCTGATGAATAACCATGACAATATAAATATTCCAGTTTCTATTAGTTGTCATCCAATATCAAAACGAAGTTGTTTGAAATACCTTGGCGTTACACTTGATGATGAACTCAACTGGAAGCTTCAAATTGAAAAGTTATGTTGTTCAAGTCAAGTCCCCACGGGGGCACTTTGGTGGGCTTGGCCCCTCCAAATTGAAAAATGAAACACTATAAATTAGTGGGATTTTTGTCAAATTTGAATCACAAGCCCCCCTGCAAGAACGTTAAGACCCCCTATTGACGACTTTCTGTCGACGGTTCTGGTTCAAGTAAAACAATATACCAACAGTTCAGTGCTCAAATCGGTTCATTTTGCTCTTTTCCACTCCTGTTTAACTTATTCAATACTCAACTTGAATTGCAGAATAAAACTGTGAGGATCCTTGAATATGACAAAACTAAAACAACTGTATTCTAAGCACAAAATTCCAAATACACCCGACTTATTTGAATTGTCAGCTACCAAATGATGATGGATTGCCTAATCACTTTGATAACTACTTTACTGAGATCGTACCAGTCCACAAACACAGTATCAAACAAGACTTGCTTCCTTGCAAAAATATCATTTGCCCAAAATGAAAACGTCCATGGGTCAGCTCATTGGTCCCAAATTTTGGTCTGATATTCTTGAAAATTTGGAATCTCTTTTGTCTTAATCACTTGGTAAACAGTATGAAAATGTCGTGCAATCTTGCCAAAATTTATATTGATTTTCGCTTCATATGCTTGTCACCTTTCTGTGATATCGTGTTGATGCCCCTCTTTTCCCTCCTATCTTTTACTTGTACAGTTGCTCACCCCAACGCTTGTACATAGGCTTGCTTATCCCCCATTGTATTTCTGTTGTTTTTTTGTTTATTTTATCTGAAGTTGATTCGATGCATTTTTTTACTTTTTCTTATTGTTTGTGAAACGTCTTCAATTAAAAATCGATTTGTGCTAGCAACAGCACTGGCTGAGAACTTGACCCATATGGTCTCTCGCCAACCCTTTGTGATTCAACATGTTAGCACATGATCATCAACTTGCGAAAACCTGAAGTCTCACTGATGTTTTTGTATTCTCATAAACATAACATTAGTTTGTGATGTCTGATGTTATTGCCTTTGCTCTTGCTGCATTCGTGTTGCTTCGTGATTTGAGTCACAAAAATGCATGAATAAACCATAACCATACACTCAAGCCTCAAAGGTTTATTACCTCAAAAACATATCAAAAATAATCAGGCGATGTCATTCTAGGTCACAACTGCTGGTACTGATCTGTGTACAAATCACAGGACAGAATATAATACTGATTGATAAAAACTTCACTGATTTCTAGTGTTTCATATTTTAATTTGGAAGTGCTGAAGCTTTGTTTTGGGGCTAAGCCCACAAAGTCCCCCCACTGACGACGGGACAGAATTTCTAGGCCCCCTGTGACAGCGTGTGCCCCCAATTGGGGGGTATGGATGGCGGCTGATACGGATCTAATGGTGGCGCTGACATAATGTGGTTTCATCAAAACCCTTGGTTTGTAACAACCTAATTTCCAGCAAAAAGCAAACGTGTTTCTTGTTGCAGGAAACAGATTGTTCGTAACCAACTGCGGAAAAACCCACGCAAGGTAAGTGTCATACAAACTTGGTGTGCCAAATTGCTGTAGGCTTTACTTCCTGTAGAATGCTTGTCTTGTCAGATATTTCGGTTGTGCCAGGCAGGGATGTGCCTTGTTTGATTCAAATAATCACTGAGATCGTTCCAAATTTTATGATAGCTTTGATGTGTTTGTGCCCGAATTACTAACAACAGTTCTGACATCATCGAACGTCTAACATTGTTTATTGCGCGCCCAAAACTAACCGACGATTCTCTACGCAAAACATCAGATCATAGATTTACCTCCTTTCTGGACGGACCCATTGACATCTGAAAAAATGTAATTCCTTTGTAGGAGCCCAGGTGTAAAGCTAGCCTGAAGTACTCGGTGCAACCTCACTGTTAAATATTTGTGAGGCCTATACAAGATTTATGAGTAAGCTTATTTTACACGCAATGTTTTTATTCTCCTGAAACATTGATGAATATTGTTGATTTTTCACATTAAATTGGTAACAATTACATCAGGTGAACATGTGTGACGGAAATTTAGTAATTTTGCATTTTTGTGGCCACAGTTCAACCTCACAGTTTACAAACAAAACGAGTATTTACCTTTTTTAATACTTTCAAACCCAAACCGACAGCAATAAGTTTTTCTACAATGGGCAATAGGATATTCCATCTGTAGGTTGACGCGGATGAAAAGTTGTAAAGCCTTTCTGCAACAGTTAAAAATGTTTCAAAAGGTTGCGATGATCCCAAAGCAGGTAAATGTACGCCTGCAAGGTCAAGCAAGTGATATCCGCGTGGGACAATAAATGCTTTTGAACCAATCTGCGTTGCACATCAGAATGGTTTCTCGCAGGGGCGGACTGAGAATGTTCCAGGTCCTTGGGCAGAAAATTCAATGGGCCCCTCATACGCTCTTTTCAGTTAAATGCCGAATGTAGAGGTGAAGCAGGTGAACTGTGCGTATTGGCATAACTGAGAAAGGGCTTTAGTTAAGATATACATGTGTTTTTATGTATAAAAAGATTTGAAAACTTCAAGCTCATGAAGATGTTCATGGACATACGCTGATAGTAACAACAAAGCATAACGACATGTCAAACAGTTTTTATATAATCACAACGAATTAACATATGGACAATGTATTCATTTCAGTCGTTCACAGATTACAGTAACAGCATTGCACTCATTTCAGCAGAGGATTCTGCAAATTTATCAATAATTTTGTCTTTGATTTGATTTCGAATGCCATGTCATTTTCGATAGCAATTAGCATAAGTGACTCAAGTTATTCTGGGNGAGTGACGTCCTTAGCCTTGTTTTCAACAGACTCAGTTTAGAAAAACATCTTTCACATGAGCGCTGTGTGCCGCTTAGTGTTACAATGATTTATATGCTGCATATAAATTTTCATATGCAGCTGGACACCCTGTATACTCTGATAGCAACTTGAAAGCACATGACAAACAATTCTCACATGTCTTGGCAGGTGATTCAGCAACGTGTATACTCCTCCTGACTCCAAGCTGTCTGAATCACTTTCATGGTCATTCATATTCTCTAGTAGTCCCTTCTTAAGGTCTTTGTAGCTCGATGCAAAGAAAATACCTTCGTCCTGTTGTGCCACTCTGTCAATTTCTGGCACTGCATTAGCAATCAAACTTAGCTCCACGTTTTGTGGAGATGTCAAGAATTCAGAAAAACTGTTTGGGTCAAGGCAGGAAATCTGATTATCTAGATTTTCATGAGACGAAAATCCAGCTCGCATGCAGGAGAGAACAGCATCAGTTTCTGCATTATGTTATGAAACGTCAATTTCTCTTCTGGTCTGTGATACCTTCTGGTGCTGAGCGACTAGATCTGACGGTTGATAAGCTGTTAGGGACAGAATTGTTCACCTCTTCAAATTCCAAATTTGCTTGAACAACAAAATTAAAAGCCGTTTGAAAAATGCCGCTAAATCTCTTGAGATTTTTTCAAAATTTTCAGTGATTTTGTCAATCATGCGCCAAGCTTGCATGATATCCGGGCCTGATGTCTGCAGATAACCTGACAGTGGTGTGGTAATCAGGGGTGTAGTGCTGAAAAAGGGTGTGGTAATGCCGTTCCCACACTAAGCAAAAAGGAAGACTGCACCAAAAATTTCGAGCATAAAGTGAGCTTTCGCCTGCAAGGATTTCTTCCACAGTGGATCTACCTGTTTCACTATAGACTTTTGACTAGAAGTGCGAATTTGAGCGTCGCTAGCACATCTGTGAGGTCGCAGCCATGTTTTAATGTAATCTGGTGCAAAAAGGTGCAGGCACACGTTCCCACCCCACTACACCCCTGCTGGTAATATCGAAAATTCGGATGGATTTGCTGCTAAAATGGTTTCAAATTTGCGCCATTAAATGCCAAATTTGCGCCGCAAATGCCATTAAGGTGGTTTCAAACTTGCGCAGGTTTTCACTCAATTTCTGGTGCGTCATAGCGAACTGATTCTTTGAAATCAGGTGCTTCAGTTACTTTCTGAAGGATGATCAGAAGGTCTGAATAGAATTCCGATGACTGATCTGTGTAGTTGCCAAACAATTTTCGAAGTTCTCTACCTCCACTTGACCACCTCGTTCAACCAAGGCGCTCTAGTCTTAGGCGTTTCTTATTTCCTGGATTTGTCTGCATATGCTCTTGCCAGACCTTCATCCTTTTCTAAGAATCATGGAAAAATATAGATGGTTCAGTAAGCAGACCAGAAAGACCCACTGCTGCGACACATACACTGCTTGTACTGAAAACATCTCTGCATCTTTCACCTCCTTCACATTTTCATCTTTGACCATATCTGAAATAATATTTATTATCTTATTCACAGTTGTTTTTGTTAGGGCTTCTTAGACGGATCTTTTTGTTTGTCCTGCAAAATAACCTTCTGCAAATGTTCCTGCAGATGTGGATTGTATTCTGCAAGAAGCTTTACAGCCTCTAGAAAATTCCCACGACTGTCATGATTACTTTCATCAAATACAGTTGCAACAGCTTCTCTGTGCTTGCTGCGGTAAGGCAAGCCTTGAAAACCAATCTAATATATTACATCAATTACACACTTTAAAACAAAGAGACGCTGAAGCACTTGAGTTCTTAAGGAGAGCCGTTCCACTAACAAAATGGATCTTTGGATCTTTTGGATCTTTCACAAGCAGTCAGAAAATATGCATCAGTTGAATGTTTACGACAGTGGATCGTTTCATGTTCAAACAGTCTTGTTGTGATGTGTCTCCGCGCAGCCCTGGATTATCTGCATGTTTCGACTCTTCTTGGGAGCATACATCAGACACAAGGAGCGCTGCAAAGTCTTGTTTTNTTCATTGTATGTAACACACTTTCTGTTAATGTTCACGCCTTGATAGCGGTGTCGGTCATATACAACAGCACTATCGAACTTACGGACTGGTTTGGATGAAATTTCCAGAACATCTCCTGTTAAATAGAGGCATTATGGCTGGCATCTGGTTTAAGAAAATACGCACGTTTCGCAGGTGTAATCTGTGTACTGATTGTCATGGAATCAGGCCTTAAAACCTCAGCTGGTGGCCCATCGAATTCAGTCTCCTGGCGGGGAGAGACATTCTCATCTGGCTAGGAGAGAAATCAAGGGATTGAGCAGAATGAGGAGTAATTTCAAATTCAGAAGGTGCTTCTGCGACTGTTGATGCTTTCTCTTGTAAGCCCAAGTCAACTGCAACTTTGACTTGCTGGGAGGTTGTAGTTTTCTTAGAAAAAAATGTAGCAATTTTTTGTGTTGTCTTCCTTATCTTGGGCCCGGGTAAAGCTAGCCGACAGTTTAAAAAATCGCCCAAAGAATAGAAACTCGCCAATCCAGAATGGGACAAAATAACGTCTAGGAGACAAAATCAGGTTATAAAATAGCATGTACAAGGTAATAACGATGAATCTAAATAATTTTCAAGGTGAACAACTTTGGAAAATATTTTGAAAAAATGTTAAAAATATTTGTCATTTCAACCACAAAAATAATTCTTCCGGGTGCAACCGGACAATTTTTTCAACACATACTGATAGATTGTATTCATAACAATGCAGTAAACTCATTTTTAAAGTTGACAAATGGGGGAAAAGTCATGAATAGTCGTTACAAACTTTAAATACTTTTTGTGAGAAATCGTGCGTTGCCATGCCAACATTTCAGCTTCATATTCATTCCATCCGGCTCATAACGGAAAGATTTTTCAACCCAGACTGATTCATTTTGTTCATACCAATGTAATGAACCCATTTTTAAAGTTGACAAATGGGGAAAAAGTCATGAATAGTCGTTACAAACTTTTTATAGTTTTGCAAAAAATTGTGCGTCGCCAAATTATAAATTTTAGAATCAGGCACTTACCAGTAAATTGCAGTGGTTCCCTCCTGAATTGTAAACACCAACCAAGGCGTCATAATCATGCAACTGAACCTGCCTCAAAGATACAAGCATGCCAGTAACAGGGAATCCAAGAATTGCGTTGGTAAGTTATGGTTCGTCGCATTATTCCTTACCGCAGCTGGTACATTGCGGTGTGCAATCTCGTACTTCTCTTCCGAGATGCATCGAACAAGAAAGCAATTCAGGACGTAGATGTTGAGCTTTGCTTTTGCAATTTTTATTCGCAAAATGTAATCGATAACCAGAGTTGAAAGTATTTGAGTATAGGTTTCAAATAGGCTAAACAGTACTAGACACTGCAAGATCACACACCGGAAAAACTTTTTTGCGTAAGTTATTTTGTCCACGAAGGAACATCTATCCCACTCAGTACAGCATCTTGCCGCTTACGTCACCGTCGAGCCAATTGCTTCCGTACAACGTCTGGATCGAATCCACTCGAAGGATATGCTGTCCATGATCGTCAGTGCACATCGCAGCAATAGTCCGTGTGGCGGTAGTATTCCACAATTGGTCTACCTGATAACGATTGTAACGGCTTTACAATAATTCGGTCTTCGGTCATTAACAGCTTAACTCAAATAATCACCTCTTCTGTGTGTTTCTCTTTTGAGTGAATTGTGCTATCAGTGCTTGGCTTTTGGGAAGATTTAAACTTCAAAGGATACTTTGACTTTTGAAAATATGCTCTAATAATCTTGTCTTGCCCCTGAAGTCTTCTCCGCTCACACCATTTTTCTGTAGCAATCTCAGACTCGTGATGTTTCCACAAAATAATTTCATTATCCGTAATCTGACTAATTTATCAGGACAACACGGGCAAAATTATAAATGTTTGTCACTACTGTCTTATAACATTTTTCAATATTATAACGTTTTTCAATATTGTTCAGACACGAATTTTGTTAGCTTTTCAGATGAAAAGTGTAAAACTTGACCCTTCGACATTTTTGCGATAAGGAAATCCATTAAGCAATGAGGGGAGCTGGGGGGTAAGAGGGCAATGACTTCAATGCTGTTCCTTTCAGCACATTGGAATTCTTAAACTTTGGAAGTCACCTATATAGCCTACAGAAACTTACAGAGAAAGTGGGAAAAATTGAGAATGTTGGTTATGTTGCCATTAGTTTCCAAACGTTTCTGGAGAAACATGTAGTGTGATGAACGTTTTAGAGCAAGAGGATGAATTTTGAATTTTATGTTGCGCTTTAAACATTTAGATTAAAAAATCCCTGGACTAAACAAAAGCAGTGCGTAGCGCTTACCTTTCGTTTGAAGCACGTTTTGCGGAAGCCATCATAATATTCGCAAACAAGCGCTTTGCTGTGCTTGTGGTATTGCGCTGCAAATGTGGACAAGTCCTTGCATTTGGGATTTTCAAGCCTCGTACGCTTGAGCGATTTCTCCATTACACCTTGTGTTCTGTTGTGTTTCGCAAATGTCTGCTCCCTCAAAAAAAACAAGCACTGTTGCAAACAAACATAACAAAAGCCGGGTTTTCTGCGTTAGAAGAAATGCCACTCGGTTTTACCTGACAACGTTGATGGAGCTTCTTCGCATAGAATTTCGAATATTCCGCATATACTTCACTTGTGCCGAAGCGCCCGAAGTCTCCTGTGCGAAAGGGTACAAATATACGTCATAAAATTGCCACAAATAGCAATGCTTCTTTTCAAGGAAAGTCTTGTCTTTTAAACATACCAAGCATTACGTTAGATCACAGTAGCGCTAGCGGCATACAGTGCTGGATGAGACGTTCAGTCAATTGAGGAGCATGGTACTTATCGTTGCTTCAGAGGATTGTTGAACGAAAACTTTGACATCCAAAAATACTTTTGCAAAGCATTCGGATACAACTGATTTTGTACACAAGCCATCTGCTATCTCATCTTCATCCTACAAATGTATAAAATCAACATTTAAATGTATACCGTTAGGGTTGCAGTAACTCTGCGTCGGACATAAAAACATACCTCGATATTTTCAGCCGGCACATGTTCTTCTTCAAGAATAACGCCTTTCAGATACTCAAAACTGATCCTCGCTCTTTGCTCACACGTTGTGTTTGTCAGCACCGTCAGGTGAAAAAAGATCTGAGTTAAACGTGCGACAGAGTCGCAAAGAAGCATCGATCCAATAACGTGCATTCCAAATCTGGAATGCTTGTTAAACCTGCAACATTGTGTGTAATTGTGCGCTGTACCAGTAACTACTACCTTTTTAGCTTTTGTAATACGTTACAGCCATTTAGCCCATATTCCTATGGCTACAGAATTCAGATGCAGGTGAGGCAATAAGAGTCAAACAAAACGAAAGATGGCGGATGCAAACAAAGGTTGTCGTCTAGCAGTCATTTTACTGATCGAATGGTTCCAACGACACTTATGTGCTTCTTACGAGTTTCTTCACCGATTTCATAAAAATGGCTTGCACAAAGATGTAGAAAAGGTTCTGAGACGAATGAAGATTCCCTCATGCAATGTACAATCTCCCAGCGTCTTCGGAAATATCCTTCAAGGGACTCATTAAATATCGTGGTAACTATGGCGTTTATGAGCGCCATACTGCCATCGCACATTACAAGACGAGGATAAAACCTCGGTGAACCCTGCTTGTTTTGTGCGTGCCAAACCCGTTGTAAAAAGTGGGCAATTGAAGGAATATCGTGCGCCCACGTGATCATGCTGGCTACAGCCAGAGGCGGATTTCTTTCCATAGGATGACGGACCACTACTTCATACACATAGCAGTGCGATTGTCCTAGTAGTACGCTGTCGGTAGCATCGATATACATTATGTCCTCTTTGTAAATGCTACGCAGCACCCTGATGCTTTCCATGCTGTAAAACATCAACGTCGGTGGGTCCATTGTAATGACCTGCAGCGTTACGCTGGAAGGCGAGGCTTGATGTTGGTCCGCTTCGATTTTCTGTAGCGCTAACCATATATTGTCATCCTGCTTTCGCACCGAATCTGCTTTAACACATCCTTAGGTGGGCAACCATCTCTGCAGCCTCTTGCGAGGGCCTCAGAGTCCAATTTCTTCATTTGTTCAAGGTAGCGCAACCGTGATAGTTTGCGTTTTAAAACCTTTTTCATGGCTTCACGATCACTTCCACTGATGTAACGGCAAGCCTTCTCTGTATTTGCATGGCGAACGGTTCCTTTAAATTTGACATGCAATTGGAGGTTTTTGTCAACATGGCTGGTGAATGTTACTTTGCAACCTTTGACTATGCAACGCCCTTGACACGTGAAAAGAACCTCTTTCCCACTGTCGTCATTGCTAAGGGAAGCCCAGTGCCTTCTAAAAGCAAAGGTACAAACAGAATTCGCTCTTTTCAAGCCTCCAACTTTTGTCGGAGAATTGACGATGTTTCTGTGTAGATCTACACTTTTTCCACACCAACGGATCAAAGGCAACTTCCATTGTGATCCGTGCAGTGAAATAGCTCATGCTCCGTTCTTCAGCTGTGTTGAAAACCTCGTCTTCGAGCACAGTGGTTTCCTCTTCGTTTCATACAGGGCCACCTCATCATCGTGCTCCGCGGCTTCATTGGCTTCATCTACGAAAGTACCAGGATCAACTGAAAATGTTGGTGTCGCAGTCTCCTCTGGATTTCCTAATTTGTGTAATACCTACATACAACGACACAAATATATCAAGCTCATTGAAAACACATAAGGTCAGGGCTGGATTTAACTGATGCGAGGCCCTAGGCTAATCCATTTGTGAGGCCCCCTCTCTCATTGTTGGGAGGAAAAAAATGGAAAACGGTAATCAATATGCGAAATCCAAAAATGACGCTCTGAAAGTACGGCCAGTAAAAAGTTCTAAATCATTACTGGAGTACCCACAATCACTGTGTTTGTTGCTGCGTTCGACGCAAAAGAGTTTAATCGCGCGGAATTGTTGAAATCCTACTTGGCTGGCGGGAACGTGATTATTAACTGCCACAGGCAAACCAACCCAAATCACCACAATTGAAATAATTGACAAAACACATGGTCTACGTTTTTCTTGTAAGAATCACGTNTGTTTTTTCTTATCTGTATTAAAAAAAACGAACACACTGCACCTATATAGTATGTGTGGCGGCATAAAGACTTTAAAGCAGGGATGGGCAATTAATTTGGCTCGGGGCCGTTATTTGCCGACCCCTGCTTTAAAGCACAACGTGAGGACCACGTTGCAAGTAGCTTACCACGGCTGCAAAAATCTCACACATTGTAAATAAAATAAATTAGTGTGTTGAAAAATGTTTCCGTTCTGAGCCGGATGGAATGAATATGACGCTGAAAAGTTGGCATGGCGACGCACAATTTTTCGCAAAAAGTGTTACAAGTTTGTAACGATTTTTCATAGCTTTTTCCCCATTTGTAAACTTTGAAAATGGGTTCATTGCATTGGTATGAATAAAATGAATCAGTCTGCGTTGAAAAATCTTTCCGTTCTGAGCCGGATGGAATGAATATGACGCTGAAAAGTTGGCATGGCGACGCACAATTTTTCGCAAAAACTATAAAAAGTTTGTAACGACTATTCATGACTTTTTCCCCATTTGTCAACTTTAAAAATGAGTTCATTGCATTGTTATGAATACAATCTATCAGTATGTGTTGAAAAAATTGTCCGGTTGCTCCCGGAAGAATTATTTTTGTGGTTGAAATGACAAATATTTTTAACATTTTTTCAAAATATTTTTCAAAGTTGTTCACCTTAAATTATTTAGATTCATCGTTATTACCTTGTACATGCTATTTTATAACCTGATTTTGTCTCCTGGACGTTATTTTGTCCCATTCTGGATTGGCAAGTTTTTAAACTGTCGGCTGAGCGGACTGTCGGCTAGCTTTACCCGGGTTTATCTTGGATATTATTTTCTCTTTTGAGCGCAACTTCGATGCTTGTAGTCAGACATCATTACATAGAGTTTGGCTACCTGGTAACTTACAGCAAATCAGTTTTATGTATGCTATAATTGATACTATAGTACAGGGGTGGCCAACAAGTCGATCGCGATCGACCGGTCGATCGCCGAGTGTCAGCTGGTCGATCGCGCCTGATTTTGCATTGAATTGACAAGATACC
>JGI24159J19872_10002685_pt1 | contig 21432 bp, 9 predicted proteins | sample Ectturendosymbi4_FD_19872 | JGI IMG/M metagenome (IMG submission 19872) | reverse complement strand
AGGATATTGAACTGTGTACTCAAGATAATTACGTAAACTGTGTCAAGAAAGCTAACGACAGGACCCTATGGAGAGCTATGGTCGTCAACCTTCGTCACTCGAAGACGGCACGCTGAATGAATGAATGTTATCGCGGGTTATCGCGTGCTATTGTAGCCGCCAGTGGGAGACTCGTGCATTTTCTGAGTTTGGGGGTAAAATGGGGATTTTGGGCCATAACGTTGGTTCCAGACATGCTAGAAGGTCAAGCAAGAGCTCTATCGACGCGGGAGATTATCTAGTTTCCAAAAAAAGGTTTCAGACAAAATTTTGGCCCATTTGATTGGCGTCCAGGGCCCGTCAAAGTTGGTCAAAAAAACGAAAACACCCCCACTTTGCGAGCCCATCCCAGGCGAACCCCTCACCCAAATCAAAAAATTTTTTTCAATCGAACCAAGAAGACGTGCTGCATCCGTAGAGGGTTTGAACAACTCTCTAGCTATAGCGGCTGGCGAGTTATAACCAAAAAAGCACGCGCCAATCCATTGGCGCGCGCGGTCGTTAAAGGGGAACATCAATATTTGTTATTTGATTTGTTAACATTTCGAGGACGGCAAAGCCTTGGACTTTTTTCAGTCGTTGCTTGCCCACCAATTGAGTTAGAGAGCTGTTCAAACCCTCTTAAGAAACAGAAAGTCTCCAAGTTCGATTTTTAAAAATACGGGCAGGTTTGGGTTTGAACTTTTATTGTTGCGACGTCACCACTGTGGGAGGTCAAGGGATATTTGGATGACGTAATCAGGCCCTGAGAAAAAAGTTCAAGTGGCAATTTAACCGTATCCTCTTTTAAAATAAACTTGGTGAAAATCCGCATCTTTAGACGTCTTGGTTGGCCGTCAAGCGCTAGTGGTTGCCAAGTTATAGCCAAAAATCCATAATTAATTAATTAATCCCCTAGGGCCTAGGGGACCAATTAATTAATTTGTTGTATGATAAATAAATCTGGAAAAAATTCAGAAATATTGTTGAAAAATGAAGCAGGTACTTTTCGACATGGCGATGAAAATTTATTTTTAAACCATGACGTTCAACAACACAGAGAAGACAGAAACTCGTCACGGAAAGGCACAAGTCTTTTTCGTCTCCAGAACCACAACGGCGAAGTAGTTGACAGAAGGTGGCTTTGTATTCATAAGGTTATGTTTATTGTTGCGCTTAATAGAATGATGTGCGCGTGTCGACTAAATGTGCGCATTTCCTCGTTGGGAAAGGGATTCTACGACTGGAAGCACGCTCTTGAGCGCCTGAGAAACCATAAGCAATCAATGGAACATATGCCACGATTGCATTTATTTGCAGATATAAATTACTTGGAAGAATTGATACTGAGCAAGCCTGTCAGGTCAAGCAATGCAAAACAATATCATAAATAGTTTCTACCTGCAACGTTTGGTTTCTGTCAACAAATTTATTGCTGAGCGCGGACTGGCGCTTAGAGGAGATGATAACGTTGGAGCGCCCAGAAACGTTTTTCAAAAAAAATTTCAAAACATTTTACACGCAAGTTAAAAAAAGAGGATACAGTGCTTTTGGTGACCGGTTTTGCAACAGTTCACAAATCGCTATAATCATTGTCAAATATCATGTTGCACCAAAATGTTTTGTTACAGTTGAGTTAACGTATGTGACGTCACAAGATTACCTTATAAATATTAGTGATTCGTGAAAACACTAAAGACTTCATCATAGTTGTAAGTCGGGTTGGGCTTTTCGGGTCGGGCCGGGTTTCGGACCGGGCTCGGGCTTAAGTTTGTCAAAATGTTTCGAGCCGATTTCTGCCCTGCATCCAAAACTTTTTTATAACATTAAAAGTAACAATTTTTTTCTTTTGTAACGTAGATTTGTTGTGCTCACTGCGGTAACTGAAGTGATTGTGATTTTTCTTCAACTAATAATATTTGCAAACACAGCTGCGTGCTTTTGTTCTCTGCCCGAATTAGTCTCACACTCTTTTTGAGAAGGTGACAGAGGTGAGGAAATTAGCAGGCGATAGCGTTGCGTCGAAAAGATCAATCAGTCACGCGATGTTTGGCTTTTTTATAAAACAACGGCCACAGAAACTGACTTTCATGCTTATAGCACTATCCTAGATAGTTTCTTTTCCGCCTACAGCGCCATCGTGGATAGCTTTGTGATAGTTTCTTTTTTTTGAGAAACATTACATTCTGTAGTATGATCGTTGACTAACAAGCTACGTTTGTGCTTGTTTAAGCCAATGTTTTGGTCAAGGTGGTTGCTATTTTGGGTGTGATAAACCGGTTACCTGTCGGAACACCCGTACACTACGTTTTTTGTTACCCCGCAATTGCGCACGTCTCAACTCACTCGGTGAATTTGGCTTTCGGGCCTAATGTCGAGCTCGGGCCGGGTTCGGGCTTGCGATTTCGGGCTTCCGCCGGGTTCGGGCTTCAAAATGAGGTCCGTTTACAACTCTGGACTTCATCCACCATCCCCTATTTAAAATTATGTATCCGCACATAGGGCCTCACACCACGCCTGGGCCCAGGGCCCCCCACCATCTAAATTCGGTGCTGCCGAACACGATTGGTCAATATGGTCACATGACCAGTTCAGAACGCATGACTACAAAAGCAAAGCTCAAAACATGAGCAGTGCATACAGTTTGGTTTGAAGTTTGGCAAATTGAAAACATGCATGGACATTGGTTTATCTATTTGGGGCAGCAATAACATGCATTTTTCGGCAGTGCATTACAATTTTATCCAAATCACTTGGTTCACCCACGTCTTTGCCAACATTTACAGGGTGTCAGAGTGAGTTCAATTTGCAGGATGCAGCTTAGACATAACGATATAGTAGTTTCACCTGATATTTTGAGATTGTTTGTTATTGAATTAGGTTGAAAATATGACTTTATTTCCTAACATGGCAAATATGACTTTTATGATTTTATAACATTTGTTATAGACATCGTAGGAGTGCGATCTGTGTTTTAAAATTCGTTTCATAGCTTTTTGATACACAGAAAAAAATATGACTTTTATGACTTTAAATAGCCCTAGTAATGCCAATGTGTAATTCGGTGGGTGTTGTTGTGGGCAACTCGTAAGCGTTTCATAATACTTTGTGTGTATTTAACTCCACAACTGAGAAGCATACATTGGCATGCAGTAGGCACGAGATAAGAGTATTTTTACTGCAGGTGAACACTGAGCAAAGGTGCCTCTGGGCTTGCTTGCTGCACAGCACAGTGATTTCACTTGTCTCTGGATGCCACCTTCATCCTTCAGTGAGGCATTTAGTGACAAACTAAAATATTTGAATTGGTCAGAAAATTGTACACGTACATCATTCAGAAAAGCATTCGGTAAAGCAAGTTGTTTATACTTTTCGGAACAAAAATACACCAGCTGTTTTATTGCAACTATAACAACTTTCTGAAAAAAAAGTGAAAAGTTTGAAGGCGCATTGGTTTAAGTCCAGTTACTGCGTGGTTGCATCGTCACCTGGGGGGAAACACTCACACTTTACTCAATTTTAAGAAGACATTGAAGCATTTACAGACACGGATGGTTTTAGTTCGAAATTTTGCAGCACTTTCATGACTTACTTTTGGATTTTCGTACTCTGTGGACCATGTTTTTGTCTTCACTTTGTCTGGGCGTACCGGCTTCTCAATAGGAATCGAAAATGACATTTGTCTTAGTCTTTCTTGCTCTTGTAGTTGCTGTTCAAAAGCTTCTTGTCTTCGAATTTGTTTCGCATCGAACTCATCTCGCGTAATGGAAATACGCTTAAGGTTTGATGGTTCCGGAGTGAAGTCCACTGCTTCACCCTCTAGAGATACCTGCGCAAATCAGTCTTTATTTTTGTTTTTTGCAGTTGTTTGATGAGCTGGTCTTTCAAGCAAAAGGTAAATTGCAAAAGCAGCAACTATTTGTGAGAATTTTTAGACAGAAGAGAAAGAAGTGCAACTTTAGGGCAGTAGACAAGTAGCATATTCAACAAAACCGTTTGTAGCTGAACAACTTCTCATTTCATAGGTCATTATCCTTACTCTGGAAATGTAGTTGCAACTGCACGCCTCCTGGAAAAGTAGTGTTTGTTTTTTTTTAACTATTGCCGAATAATATGTAAAAAATGCCGCTATTTTGGAAGCGGTAGGATCCCGCTGTTCTTCACAAAAAAAGGTAGTGCCGTAACTGTTACAGGCTGACAACAGTTAGCTACTACCGAAATCGTCACAAAAAGTCCGTGATAATATTTTGCTACATCTTTAGATCTCAATCAGGTTTTTCTACTTGGTGGTATAATACAAGGTACATGGTGGTTTGTAAAAAACATTGCATTATGCAGTGGATGATTAAATGCACAAAATGCGAAAACTAAGCCAATGAGTTTTCTTAAGGAAGTGTGACGTAGTCCATGTCGCATTTCAAAGCTCAATCGCCATGAGAAATGCAACTAGAATTTGCGCCAAATATTTTGCTTTCAAACTTCCTGACTGCTCAAGTTTTTGAAGCACAGAGTGTTCGGAAAATCCAAGTGTGATAACTGCATCACATCAAGGTAAAAGCAACTAAATTTTTGATCCGCAAGGGCGATAAGGAGTTACTACATGTGAAGATGAGTATTCAGCGTTTGCGACTAGCTTGTGGGAGATATCGGGTTGTCAGGCTGAGACTGGCCCCAAAGAAGCACAAGCGTTTTATACAACGCAAGATACCTGACAGGGTCATATTTTTTAACAGAGTTGTTCATCCCTCACAGTATTTTTTGTGGACTTAACCTCACATTTTTCTCTACAATGCATAAATAAGATTCCAAAAAACAACACATCTGTTTCATTTAACAAAAGCAATATTCGGCGTAGATCCAATGTTTTTACTGACATGGTTCAGTGAAGTTTTGTTACTATCAATCACAGGTTTTTACATGTTTGCAATAGATTTCTTTTTGCTGCTCCCAAAATAAAACCACCAAGTTCAAAATTTAAGCCTTTAACAAAAGCATATTTTGTGTTCAGTACACATTAAAGCAAACACAGTGCACGAAAATGGGCTAAGAAAATTAACATCCACTGCTTCAAATCAAAGGGAATGAAACTCTACGACGAGTCTTAAGTCCCATCGTTATTCATAAGAATAAATTGTGAGCGACGTTATCACGTTTTTTCGTCTATTACATCTAAAACTTTCATTCATTTTTTTTATACCCGCTTTTTCTCTCAGGATAGCTGCAGCAGTGCCATCCGTAAGAGAACTCGAAATATCTCACCGTTTTCAGCAATCTAAGGTAGTTCTGCTGGCTTCACTTTCTCACCAAGACGGACCAAGCAAGGCCGGAGATGTAGTCACGCCACGCGGTCCTTGGTCGACTTAAGGGCCGCTTTCTCATGGGTGTAGCCAGCAAGACTTGCCTCGCCAGCCTTGGAGCATTCTGGTCACGTGACCGAAACAACGTAGCTGGTATCTCTTGTTTCGGAGAAGTGGCTCACCATTCAGGCTTTATGAATTTCAAATTTGCGCACTGTGTCGCGAACTGCCGCACCCTGCACTCTTCGCAAATATCCCATCTCTGCCGAGTGCCGATTGCACTTGAGATAATATTTTTTCAATCATTATCCGAGATTCATGAAATAGGTGAGGATAGGGTTGCCAGATGCGTTTTGTAAAAATACCGGTCATTTTGTCAAAAGTGACTAGGCTGTGTTCGTAAGCGCATATTTAATGGTACGGGATTCTCGAACAAAATTTTAAAAAATGAACGCTTTTTTGACAATGCTTTTATTTTTCGTGTTATTTTCTTTGCAATTTCATGAAGCTCCCACAATGGTTGGTTTGAAAATGTTTCAAACTGTATATAAACGTACGCTCTGTGAGCACATAGTCTATAACCTTGTGCTAAGCACTAGCAAACTAACCTACTTTAAATGAAAAACGATAACTGCAGTGTTTAACGTGAACGAAAACGTTTTCTGAAACTCTAAAAAAATAATGCACTTAGTGAGATCCGATTTTACATGTTGTATATCAATTTCTGAAGTGAACATCTTTTGGTACAATTTGATGGTATTTGCTTTTCTTCGGTAGTATTCCCTATTATCAACACCATAATACAACTAATGATTTCTTGCGTGCTACATTCACTTCACTTTGCAACAAACATTTTCTAGCTCACCTGAAACTCTGTAAAAAAATTCTCACTATCTTCTGGACCACTAAACAGACCCCACGAGAGGGCGGTGCAGTCGATGGGTCTCATGAACAACAAAGTGCAAAATTGAAATGGGCAATTGTGAACAAATGTTTTATTGTTATAACTGTTCATACAATCGTGTGCAAATTAACTGATTAAATTTGTTGTTTTAAGGGTTTACGAACGAGGCTGTCTCCTCGATCCCTCCTTTCTCCAAAAATGGTCTGGGATTCCTCTTTCATAGTTTCACCCTTAGTTTTCATTGTTTTGTTTAAAAGCAGATGAACCACTCTAGAGCCATGTTTAATAAGTTCTGAAGCAAGTAATATGTTTTTAAAAATAAAGCAAAAATTATGCGCAAATGTGCCAAAGGGTCCTCTCAATAACTTTAATGTGCAGACAAAGAACAGCGTAAAATCAAATCACTTCAAACAATTTACAATGTGAAATGGAATTTCACGCAGAAGCAAATTCCCAGACAAAACGAAAAATTTATCTTGCTTGCAGCAAATAAAGTTTTGTATAACATGAGCAAGATATTGTGACCCTTTTTATGATATAACGTGAACCAATATTAGAGTCAGGGGCCCTTTTTTAAGACCACATATTGTACACGTGAAATATCACAAATTGTGCCATATTTTGGGGCAACTTTCGGAGATTGTTCTAGGGCCGTAAATTCTAATACCCACCCCTGGTTGAGCGTTGAACATGTTGGAATTTATATGATTTTAAATGACAGATATCACACCCAGGAAGCGGAGTTGCATTGTTACGCTTTCGTAATGCTGAAACTATACCCAATCAACCATTGCAAAAGGTATGCAAAGAAGACGAGTTTTGATTTACAGAAGGATTTGATGCATGCTGGAGTTCATATAAGCTCGGGTACAGTGCGACGCCGCCCACTGGAGGCTGGCGGAAAGTCTAAGAAACCGCTTAAAAAGCAGCTTCTTCAGGGACGCCGGTACAGCGGCAGGCACGAGGAGCAGTAAATGAGTTGAGGGCAGTGCAAACTTATAAAAAACAAAAAAATCGTCACTGCTTATGCTTGTTTCTGTTCAGCAACAATGTTGACCTCAAAAATAATACCATAAATTATAGAAAACCATTCTAAAGTTTCTAGGTGTGCGAATAGCTGCAATAAATATCTTGATTAACCATGAAATTACTTATGTACTTCTATAAAAAGGCACATCCGCCCCCGTTGCCTCCCTTGCGAAAGGGCAGAGGGGCAATGTCCCCGTCATGCACCCGTTCTCTGGCGTCCCTGAGCTTCTTACTCAAAAATGTAAACAAAAGATTAGAATGTACAAAACAAAATTAAATATCGGACTGTAGAAGACCGGAAAAAAGCGCTGTTTTTAGATGAAAGTCATTTTTTCGTTCAAGAGAAACATAGCAGATTTGTCAGGATTAGGAAGAGTGAGCAGTTAAGTCCTGCCCATTTCAATAAGGTAGTAAAGGACCCCAAAAAGAAGATGTTTTGGGGCAGTTTTAGCTTTTTAGAGGTTTGCTTATGCCAATTGAGGGTAAGATGAACATACACAAATACGCTGATGTAATTGAAAAAAGTCATTCCAGATATGAGAAGCGCATTTCCTGATGGAGGAGGAAAATTCCAACAGGATCTTGCCCCGTGTCTATCATCTGAAAAAGTGAAGAAGATTTTCAGGAAACAAAAATATGTGTTAGATTGGCGTAGAAACTCGCCAGATCTTAACCCTATTGTCAATTTGCGATCAATAACAAAATGCCGGTTACAAAAATTGGATTGCACCCCCATGACCAAGCTAATAGAGGCCATATGTATAGCATCGGAGGAGTAAATCAAGAAAAACTGTCAAAAACGCTTAGAATCCATGTCAAAGCAAGTAACTAAATTCTTCTTCTCTTCAATTACTGTATATTAGGTTTGTAAATTTATAAAATTTGCGTTGCTAGTGAGAATTGCTATAGCTTACTATTAATGTTAATTTGATGTATAGGCCTTAATTGTGAAATTCGCAAAGCAACTGTGTTATGTGCATTCTTTGAGATCAGCCTGTAGGTCCTCATGAAATTTCCTAATAATATTAGTAAATGATTATAATTAGGGCATCTAATTTTTTAGCCTAAAAACATTTGACTTTATAATTTACAAATTTTGACTTTATTTTGACCTATCAATTTCTTGCGTTTGCATCTGAAATGCGGAATACAAAACATATTATAGAAGTCAAACCGGCAACTTAAAAATCTTTATTCTGTTGAAATGAAACAAAAATCAAGGTGAGAAAGACCCAACAAAACCAGATTTAAAAAACCATGGTCGAAAATCACCCCGAAAGCGCAAGAGAAATATGCAGTGTCAGTAAAAATCCTGGTCACTGAGAAGGTTTTGCATTGGTATACTTCAACACTAAGTACTCCTTCACATTATTGTCTTCAAAGTTTCTATATGCATAATGGATTGAGCATTTACCAAACCAAATACTGTAAGAACACGTTTCTTTTCTTCACCATGCCTAGTCTACTTAATACTTAATCGTCCTGTAGGGGAAAAACAACAGTATTAATTTAGAAGTGGCAAAAGCATTATATTTCAGAATTGCATTTAAATTTGCAAAAACACATCAATATGTATTGTTGCAGCTTTAATAAAATATTGATAAAGACAAAAACTCTGCTGCAAGAAGATTTTGACCTAACGATAAATTTTGCCTTTTTTTGACTTCACAATTTTGAGTCGCTCGTGGTATCAGTGTGAACTTTAATTTGTGGACGTTTTATAAAATTTAAAACGGGCTTAAAAATCTGAGTTCATTGACTTTTGGTTGCCTTATTTTTAATGTAAAGTAGCAAATTAAGTATATCACTTTCTAGTCGTAGTGTTGAAAAGCTAATGAAGCCCATAACCGGTTATGATTTATAATTTCTAAGGGGGCCCAAACCAAGTCTCGCACCAGCACATTCTTTTCCTCTCAAGGGCCCTGCCACTAAGACTAGGTGAGAAATTACCTCCCGGATAATCCGCTAACCTTTGAGCTAGTTACAGTCCGCTGACGAAATAATGTGTCTTTTCAATACAGATAGCGTAATTGAGAAAGGTTCGCTGGTCTCTACAATGTCAATGTCGTCCTGATTTTCCTGCATTCTGCATGCAATAGCCTGCGCTACGGCGGTATTTCAGACAACAACCTCACCTACGCCAGTTACATGGTTAATTGCCAAACGAAATGCTCATACAGATCACTTTTAGGACAACGGAAGATGCTAGGTATGGCCGTATGACAAAACAGAGGAAGAAGGAAAACGGAGAGACAATCACAATCAGTTTTGTTAGGCACAAGTAACACTTTGCCCTTGTATGAACTTCGCTGAAGGAATTGTCCTGACAAGATTCCCTACTGGACTTATTATAATTTGAGAAGCTCTGGGTTAGTTCTTTTTGCCGTTACTACAAATTATTTATTTTCAAAACACCGGCTTCGGGCAATAGTTTTTAAAATACCGGCTTTTTACCGGCCTCTACTAAATTTGCAGCAAAATACCGTACATCTGGCAACCCTAGGTGAGGATCGGAACAAAGACCTTTCAAAAACTAAATGCTTTGCGATGTTTTTTATAACCAATGAGCGCTCGGTGAAAACAAGCGATTACGACAAGTATTTTTTGCGTAGAACGAGTCAATTTGGACCAGAACAAGAAAAAAAGTAGTCGATACCACGACCTCAGTTTGCAAAGATTTTTTGCAAATGAAACTTTCCCTACGCCTGACAAAATAAAATCGATAAACTTGAGCGTAAACAGCTAAAAGCTAGTTACTATTTCCTTTATATTGTCTGGGAAGTAGTACTGCTACTGGCATTCCTACGAAACGTTCCTCGCTACACAATGTGACAGCAATAGTTTCTCGCGGATGTTTGCGCTACTGCTTGCTTGTGATTGCCTTCGATAAACAGTAGAATAACCAAGGTAAATAACAAGATTACGATAACATTCATTTGCTTCATTGCAGCTTTCAATTTATCAGCAGGTGGACAGTATTTATTAATAAAGTCATTAATCGTCATCATAATTTTCTTTAGCTAATTATTCAAAGTTAATATTTGCAAAGGTAAATGTACAACGCAGCACCTTCACTTGAGGGCCTTTAGAAACTGAAGCAATCTGATTTTTCTTCTTTTTTTTAAACTTTAGATAGGGAAGGAACAGACGATGTTTTGATTTCTGATCGTCGAATTCGATAGCTTCATTATCATACTCCACTCTGAGCCCTTGTGTCCTTGATTCAACTCCGAAAAAGTTGTTGGAGTAATCCAAAGAGTTTTCTTGGTAGAACGTCACCGATGGATTAAAGGAAACTGGAAAAAAACAAACCTTAAATTCAGAAGTAATTACAGCATAAGAAATTACACAATTTGTTGCAGTTTACTACATTTTATATTCAAAAAACTTGGTTTTTATACACTGCATTTTTTCCATCGAAACTAAATGCGAATGGGTTTATAATTAAAATCGTCCTGAAAAAAGTAAGATAATGTCTATTCCTGTAACCACAAAACGTATGACGAGATCTTGTGATTAATCAACGATTATGCTCCTCTTTACTAGTCTGAAGACCCCTGCTGAAAACACTCAAATATTAACTTTTTGCCTGCCGTTGTGGCAAAACGATCATTGCTAAGAATCATCATTGAATGTAGCGGTAATTAAATAACCGTCTTTTCAAATGGTTGTTTAAAAATGCATGCACATGAAACTGTCTTAGTTTTGCCTGCCAGCTGCAACTTAAATTGACTTGCTTTTTGCCTTGAACATTATAATAATGATAATCACAGTTGTATTCACTGCTGCACGAAGATTCTTGTCCTTCGTGACGTTATTTCTCATAGTGTTATTATAGCCAACATGTGCTTTTCCTTTCACACCCGTTTTTCATCTGGGAAGGGACGCTCGAGCGCAGCAGCACTAGGAGGACTCGAAATATCTCACGGTTTTGAGAAACCTCTGATAGCACAGCTGGTTCCACACCAAGATGGAGCCAAGAAGGCTCGGAGATTTAATAGCGCCATTTGGTCCTTGGTCGACTTCTGGGGCGTTTTTCGTTAGTGTAGCCAGCAGAACTTGCTTCGCCAATGTTTCCCGGAACATTCTGATCACGTTACTAAACCACTGAAGCTGGGATCTCTCTATTCAGAGAAGTAGCTCTACATTCATGCAAGGTTTTATGAATTTCACAGCTCCTTACTTTTTAGCGAATTGAGACACCGTCAACTCTTCCCCACAATCCCATCTCTGCCGCTTGTACTTGAGATAGAGCACATTTGGTTATTACCCATGATTGATGGCCATGGGTGAGGATCGAAACAAAGATTTATTTAAAAACTGAAAGCTTTGCGGTGTTGGTAAGCTGTCGTTTTGTGCCACGAAACAATAAAGCTTATGTAATACTGTGTTTGCTTTACCTATCTGTGCACCAAATTCAGTGTTCTGTTCTCTGTCGCTCGTGAACATCACCCCGAGGTACTTGCAATTCTCAAACTGCTACAGTGCATCACTGCTTACTTTTGGCATACACTGAGCCAGTGTAAGCCAAAAGTAAGTGTCATTGACTAGGATTTCTGGAGAGGCATAAGACTTAGGTCTTTGTAGCGCTAACTTCCATTCCTGGTTGATAGCCCGCAGCTGTAAGCCGATCAAATGTATGCCGAAGGCGCCGTTCAGAGGATGCAAGCAGCAACAAATTATCCGCAAAAGCAAACGCTTGATCCTGCAGTTTCCAACAGTGACACCCTCTTCGACTCCGTTGTGACTGTCCAGCTGGCCAATTCAAATAAAACTACGGAGAAGAGAGGTGAAAGTAAACAGCTTTGTAGAAGCCAACATCCACGGTGAACGGTGGTGGTTTAACTCCGCTGACACGGCCACAAAATTCTGAGCAGGAATACAGTGACTTGACGGCCAGTAACAGGCAGCAGTCAACAATCAAAATCGTACGGTTTGTACTCCCGCAACACTCTGAAATTTTTTCTAGAGGGATCCGGTCATGTGCTTTTTCGAGGTCGACAATCAAGGGTCGATATCTGTTGCATATACCCAAGATTTCTCAAAAAATTTTTGAGAGTGAAAATTTGCTCACTAGTGGTACGTCCAGGTCGAAAAACGCACTGGGTATCCTCCGTCTTTAGTTCAATTATTTCGAGGCATCTTAGGGTTGCCAGATCACTTGAAATTTTTTCATGGACATTTTGTTTTTTAAGAGATACCGTGAGCTACTTTCCTGGGCGTCTGCAGGGAGGAGAAACGGGCATTTACCCCCGTGGAAATTGGGTCTAAGAACCACAAATTTTCGAAAATCTGAAGTCAGCATTTTGATTCCGATTAATTGATTTAATTCTTGCAATAATACTTCATTTACCGGTATGGTACTCACACTGCACAAGAGCCAGCTTCACTATTCTGGTGTGATGCAGTGATGAGCTTAAAGTTCACTCATGACCATTCCTTCGTCTGCAGACTCACGTTGCGTAACTAGCGAGCTCATTATTCTACTACCCTATTACCCTTTGTTGCGTAACAATGACATGGCAACGAATCTCAAAGGTTCACTTCAAGTTACGATAGTTATTGTTTTCCGCATGTGACTGTTGACATCAGACATCTTTGGTAGGTGATGCAGCGAGACAGTTGTTCTTTTTTTGAGCGAGTTCTTCTACCTGCTCCACTTCTTTATAGCGAGTTCTTTCAGCGAGACAGTGACTACTGATAACGATAAGACACGTTTCATACTGTGTGAAAAGCAGCAGGGGTGAATCTATGGCAACGCTTCCGCAAGTTTGAAAAATCCATTGAAGTGTGAGATTGTGACCAATGCGCCTGTGCGAAGAGCTTAAGCTACGCTATGCAGGCTTCTTCTTACACAGTGAAAAACTACGTGGCTTGTTGGAAATACCTCTGTGAAAGGCTTGTGGTTATACGGCTTGTGAGAATACGTCAATCGTTAAGGCTTAGTTCTTACTTCTGAATGAGCACTAAGCGCAAAGTTACATTTTCTGCAGCGAGTTTTCATAATTCGTCTGCTCAGTTTTTACGCCTGCGTGGTATTCTAATTTTAGTAAGTTCTAAAGTTGTCCGATAATCGTGTTAAGATACAGGTCTATTTCTCATTGTTCGAAACACTTTTCCGAGAGTGCCTAACCTTCTTGCTTTTTCACTGCTATGTTGATCTGGTCGTTGATTGTCTTAAAATAACTTATTTGTAGAAAGTGCTGGCAAAAATGGAAATTAGGCAGTTTATGAAAAGAAAAAGCATTTCTGACAGCCGAAGTGTAGAAAACCATTCGAACAAAAGATTTCAGAAGTGAGTTCTGTTCAACCAGCGCAGACTAATGAGAGAACCGCAAACGTAGTTGTTGATAGTTCAAGTCCTTTTCAGACTCAGATGTGTGGAGTTCATGGGCGTCGGAAGGATTTTTTCCAAGGGGGACCACTAGGATGTTGTTCCAAAATTTTTCTAGGGTGGCCAAAAGTGGTGAAATTTGCTTTTTCCCACTCAAACAAACAACACAACCTTTTTTGATGAAATTATTGAAATCCAGGGGGCCTTGCTCCCCCTTCCGACGCCGATGGTGGGTTCACAGTGATAACGAGATTTATGCACCAATTCAGCAAACGCTGTAACGGATGACAGAAAGTACACTCTTGTGGCAAACTCGTATAAAGCTTCACTTGAAAAAGATTTCAAAATTGAAAATAGATGCGAATGGAGCGCGTGCTTTCATGGGGCATTTTCTTTGTGGTGTAGAAACAGTAAAGCGTTCTGTGAACGTCCATTTGCATTGCAACGTCAGCAACCTAAAAAATACAAATAATATGATGACGTTGCCCCCTTCCCTGGAAAAATTTCTGCGGACGCCCATGGCTATTTTCACCTTTCAGCAAGCTTAAGGCAGGCTACAGCTAACCATGTACGAATTGAAAACTAAACAAAACATTATGATTATGATGACACGACCGTTCTTGAATATTTTCCTTTTTGCTAACAACTGCTTAAATGGAAAAAATCTACACATTGTTCGGTTCATTCACATTGTTTATTCTTGAAAGTTCAATGCAATCAATAGTTCAAAAATGAACAATTTAATTTATTCAAGAATTTTCAAGGACGCCGGAAAATACTCAAGGACAACAAGATGTTTCTCAAGAATCAAGGACATACTGAGTTTTGATAGCAAATTCAAGGACAATTCTTGGCGCTCAAGGACGCCTGGCAACCTTAAGGCATCTGTTCTCAAGGCACTTGACATATAAATGTTCTTGGAAGGCTAAGGAGAGAAAAACTGGTTGCGCCATTTGCGCAGCAATTTTTATTGAATTAAGGGGTGCTAAGGGTTAGCGCTGCTGCCTGCTGCGGGCACGTTTGTGTTGAAGCCTTGCACTGAATTTACTTGAACTACTTCATGTGCTGATATGCATCAATCACTATACCTGAAACGAAGAGACTATGTTTTGTGCTATCACTTTTCTTTTCTTAATGGGGCAAGGCAGTGGTGTAGGAGCTGGGGTGCTGGGTATGCAAGCACCCCCGCAAAATATTTTCATTTGTCAAATATTTTGGGAAAAATCTCAAAAGATTTGGTCAAAGAAGCTTTGTCATTTATTTGCAACATTGATGAAATCATACTTCGTGGTTATTGAGTGTATGCATGAGAATTTATTACGTCGCAGAAAACACATTACACTGTATAAAATCAACACAATTAGTTTGTGAGAACTTGACGGTTTAGTTTGTGAGAACTGGTGAGTAACTAACTCACTCAAAAGTTTGGGCAAAAGAAGGCATTTCATTTATGTACATTACACTGTTGTGCACTGAGGGAATCCAGTATACTGCAAGGCACATACTTCATATCAGTAGAGTCCATGTCAGGTAAGCATAAGCGTACGGCGTGGGGATGCAGGGAATGCGGTCGCGTACCCAACGCTAGAAAATTGGCCATTATTTGGGCAACATTTTTCAACAATTGGGCAAATTAAACAGCTACATTCACATTTAAGTGAGATAGTGTCTATTTTGCCATCAACAGCAAAAGCTCTGCTGAGACTATTTTGCCATTGTTTTTTGTCTCTGATGGCAAAATAGACACTGCCTTTAAGTGAACTTTTTGCTTCTGATGGCAAAGGAGACACTGCCTTTATGTGAACTGGAATAATTTTGTAATTCCAACAGCCTTCATCAAATTTGGGTTAATTAAAAACCTATTCAAGTTTTGTGTAAAATTAGAAACATTTGGATAATTAGGAGCATTTGGATATCATCTAACAGATTCAATTAAATCTGGGAAAATGGCAAAAACGTCATTCAAATTTGGGTGAAATCAAACATTCACATAAAGTGGAAACATTTGGGTGAATTCCATCAATTTACAACAGCTTCATTCAATTGTGGGCAACTTCAAACAATCTTTTTCAAAGTTAGGATATATAGATTAGCTACACTGAAATTCGAGTACATTTAGAAATGTCTGGGTGAACTATAAGAGGTTTATTCAAACTTGGATGAAATCAGAATAATTTGCAAAAATCTCAACCTCAATCAAATTTGAGAAAATTAGAACAACGCCACTCAAATTTGCATGAAATTGGAAATGTTTCAACAATTTGGGGCAAGTGGAACAGCTTCATTCAAGTTTGGGTAACTTCAAACAGCTTTATTCAATTTTGGGCAACTTCAAATAGCTTCATTCAAATCTGGGTAATATACAATTACTTCATTGCAGTTTGGATGCAATTAGAAATATTTTGATAAATTCCAACAGCCTCAATCAAGGTTGGGCAATTGAAACAGCTTCATTTAAACTTGGATACAATTGGAACTACCAGGGTAAATTAAAAAGAGGTTAATTGAGATTTACATGTATTATGAACATTTCGGTGAATTCCAATAACCTAAATCAAATATGAGCCAATTGAAGCAACCTGATTCAAATTTGGGTAGAGTTCGAAATTTTTTAAATTAGGAACATGCAGTGGTAACCCGCCATTCCAACTAACCAGGGTTGCGGAGGTAAAATATCCCACTCCAACTCCGACCTTTCTAAGATTTCCCACTCCGACTCCTTAACATTAGGGGAATGAAATTTGGCTGTTGAGATCAGTGGAAATCGTGGTGCACAGCAAGAAATCGCGGTTTCAACAAAAGTTTCAAAAAAAATTTTGCCATTTCAATAGGAATTCCCAATTTAAGAGTGTGATGTAAAAAATTATCCAAATGGACATCCAGTGTCAGAGTTGGACAAAAATTTCCGACACCGACTCCCGGTGTTTTTAGGAATCCAACTCCGACTTCATCAAAAAAACTCCGACTCCGGTTCCGCAACCCTGCAGCTAACCCTCATTTTTGTAAACAACACATGGTTGATGCTGGAAAATGGTGACTAAAATGTACCATTATAAACAAACAATGTGCCTGCAGCTAACCCTCATTTTTGTAAACAACACATGGTTGATGCTGGAAAGTGTTTTTGAGCTATAACAACTAAAATAGTTAGGCATGCAGGTACATTGTTTGTTTACAATGGTACATTTTAGTCTTACCATTAAGATTTGCTGTTTATAGTTTATTTGGGAAAAACAAGATCAAATTTGGGCAAAAAATTTTTGCATCCTCAAATATATGGACTTCCGTATACTTATGCAGGCAAGTATAAAAAAGCTTTTGCATTTACTTTTTATTGCAGTGTTTGGATGAAAATATTTTGCAATGCAATTTGTTGCATGTTGCACATATGTGCAGTTGAACAGACATTGTTATGAGACTCGTGGCATACTCATAATATAAATAATATAATACATGCTACATACGCCACATATATGTCTTCAGAGAAGGAAGCAGTTTATTCCTACCTCTTCTACATGTGAGGTTCCTTGTTGACAGCAACAGCTGAAATGTGAATGGAACGCCAAACCTAGGTAGGCTACTATAATGCAAATGCTCAGAGTACTGAGCCAGCTGGCTTCTGACAATGTTCGTGCACAGACTAGCTTACATTTTTTCAGTTGGGTTCTTTAGAGGCCAATTTCAAGAACCAAATTTTCCATTTTCAACTGTATAGCACATGGCAGAGGAAATTATAATGTACGAACAGCTACAGAAAATTTGTAGGTTGAAACTTTGTTTCATGAAGTTTTTCGGGCAAATTTGGGGAATTTCAAGCAAAATATTCTTTGCACTCCCGGAAAATTGCTTGTCCCTAGACCTATGGGGCATTGATACTCGGGCCTGACCTAACCTCAAAATCTTGTTTTGGTCCCTTCTGCTTCATACCCTTCAACAAAACTTATTTATATATCACTTATTAATACAAACTATTTAAAATTCCTAGACTCAGTCCTCCCAAACACACTGACACAAACCCAACTCACAAGTCACGCCACACAGCTACAAACATTATTGCTCAATTATCCATTAGCAATGGAAAGAACTTGTACTTCTCTTTGCATCAGTGCAAAAAACAACTGAATGTTTTATATCATGTTTGAGGATCTCCGCCCTGAGTTTTATCACAAGTATCCGGAATTTTTTAGCGAAAATCGCTAATTTCCGCTATCATTTTGCATGCTACGTCTATTGCTAGCCATTTAACTGTGTCGAATCTACTACAAAAGAATCGATAAAATCTCCGCTACCTATTCCAAAGAACTCAACAATTAAACAAAGCTTCATATGTACCTTCAATCCGTTTGACGTCTTCTACAAGCCTTCAGTTGTATTAATAATGATAGCATAATTAAGGATAAATTGAGAATTTTTTATATCAGAAACGTGTATCAAACTGGTAGCCTTTCAAATTAATCGGTACCCAAGAAGTAGCTCTCAGTTTCAAAGACGTTGGTGACCCCTGGCCTAGAATATTATAAAATCATTCACTGGTTTTCAAATTTTACTCAAGCTTTAAGTATCGCAACGTAAAGTGATCCCAGGCCTTGCAGTTTCTTTTTAAAACAATTTTGAGGCTTCACGGAGTTTTTTTCAACTAGATCTTCCCAATTCGCTTTGATACTGTTTTACCAGATGGCCAAGATACAGTACTTTCAGCTAGCAAAGGAGTCGCTCATGCCAAATCCACGACTATTTAAATTGCCATAGCAATAATGTGCTAATATTTGTTTATTAGACATACTTGAACGTCCCTTATTCTGAATAGATTTCCCTGGCAGTGCTTTCTGTTGGTGCAGCCAACCCGGATCGAATCCTCCACTTTGCGAAGGTGAAAAAACGTCATCGGAGCTGCGCGAGCTGTTTCTTTGCTTAGAATTTACTACCTCATCACGTTTACATGCTTCCACGATGAAGAAGACAATAGAAATCAGGAGAACGAACCCGAGAATCCCGCAGATGCATGCGACGTAAACTGGAGAGCAACAGGAAGACGTTTTAAGCTAAAGTTAAAAGACAGCACAAAACCTAACTGCTACGCAGTGGCTTACTGCCATTTTAAGTACATATTAGCTTCCAGCAAGACATTGAGCAACTTGAGTGTACAGACCAAGATCCACTTGTTACGTTTGTTTGATACGTCACGGTATTTCAGGAGACGGAGCAAGTCTCAAGTTGGTTTGTTCGTAGTGCTCACTTTCTACGCAAGTCACATCACCTTTCTTTCTGATCAATCAGGCACTGGAACAGATTTATCCTTTCGAAATCTCTGCAAGATCAAAAGCACGCCAACGTACTCCCTTCAAAGCTAACCACCAGATCTGTGTCAGCAGAGCTGGCGGTTGCATACCACTGGCACCCGACCACCTGAATCGCATGTGTCTGATTATCCGCAGTTTTTTTCTTGTCGTTCACATTCAATTAGAGTTAATTTACCAACACCACTATTTACATCTAAAGCACGATCCTTCGAAATTTAGAGTTTTCTAATATTAAGAGCGGATCCTTCTCCGCTACGAAATTCAGACTCCCTGAAAAGCGTGGAATCGGGAATGTATTGACGCAGGTGTTGCAGCTTGAGAAGGGTTCATTATTTCACTTACGGATGACTTCTTCATGCGTTCCAAGAAAACTGCTCTGAAAATGCTCATCCGTGGCAGCTGCAACAGAGACAATTTAATTTTATGCCAAGCCAACGCTTTGGAGTCCAAAACAAGTCTGCAACCAAAGGATATAGTATGACAAACGAGCAACGTTTAAACAACGTGCAATTCACCGCCGAAATAATGCTCAAAACTATGTTAAGAAGCCTTGGACAAAACCCGTATTTTTGAATCAATCCTGTGATGTAGCGTTTCTCGTCAATTTTTTCTGTTATTTCAAATGCTATTGAACATTTATATCACAGTTTCGAACTTGTGTCTCTTTGCATGATAAAAAAGACAGTGTCTATTTGTAATCTTTGGACACAAAACTTACTCTCTGTGGCATCGGACATTTTGTTGCTGATTCAACTCTTCAAAGTCAAGCGCGTAGAATGCACCTTCGGTGTTGGAAACAATTATTTCTGTAACTAATATTCACAACAATTAGTTTAACACCTAATCATCTGAAAACTTGAAAATTTCGGACATTGTAAAAGTTTGCGCCAGCGCAGCGAAAACAAAAGAAAATGAAACGCCCGAAGATCCCATTTACTCGATTTTCAAGAGGAGCTTCGGGGTCTGTCATCAAAGCTTCAAAAATAACTAACGCAACGTCATGAAATGAAATATATACGGACAACAACGTCATAAAACATTTTTCAGTGGTTTACAATTAATAAGAACCAAAACACTTTTCAGTTGTTTACGATTCTGTTCAGTTGTTATAGTTAATAAATAAATGCTTTGGCCCAAATAACCTTAATTTTACGCCCGTGGTTTTTCCGTATTTACAACTCACGCTTTCTCTGCGGTTTCATCATTGTCCGCTAAATTAAACAGTAACGACAAAGCGAAATAACATGCGCTAACAGGAAATCAGACAATTATTCACCATCGAGTTGACACTTCGAAATCTCTCAACACTTACGGCAATCTATCACACTGATGCATTTCATCTTATTCAAATTTTAACGTGATGCAACAATTGAAACCAGAGTCAGAACATCAAACTTATAATACAAAGAGCAAATTACTTTCTAGCTGAGGTATAGTATACTGACGAAGTCATAGCCAAGCTAAGGCCAGATTGAAAGAAGGAAGCTACTTTTGAATGATATTTACAACTACATCGATTGTGTTTTTGATTGTTTAAACGGAGTTTAAGCAAAAGTACATTGAATTGCATTGCTCATGCTGAAAAAATGTTGCTCAAAAGAAACGTGCATCCCCAAGAGGGTTCGTGCAAACCTCGCTTGCATGTCACAATAAGCAAATGACTAACTTGCTTTGTTCCAAGCATAAATCCAAGCTTTCCACCATCAACAGTTTTAAGCTTTTAGATTAATGAGTATCCGTACTTTTACTAGACTAATCACATGCTACATCAGCAACTACAAAAATCTGCAAACTTTATTTCTTTCAGGTTTCTTTCGGATAAAGCAGAGGGCGACAGCAGAACTCTTTTGTTAATGATTTACTTTTGCAAGCAAACAAGTATGGACAAAGCACACAGTATAATATACTCAATGACAGGTGCCAAAGTTCTTGTCATAACAAAGTTAAGACGGACGTGATGGTGGCTGTATTTGTTATCGTATATTTCCGCCGCATACAGTTGTCACACATAGGATATAGCATTGAAATTGTGTAGCCGCTTTTGATGAAATCGCATATAGAAACAACTACCATGCTGCGTGCGCATTTTGAACAGACGTAGAGACAGTGGCAATTCAAGAATGAAAAAAGTAGGGGGGCCACTACGGGGCAAGGAAAAAGTAGGGGGGGCAACATAAATGTCTATCTTGCATGGCGATTTTTCATTGTTTTGAAGATTAAGTTGCTATGATTGACCCTATTAAACCCAACATAGGCTTGTGAATATCGTTAAATATTAACTAGCGTTATTATTCACAATAGACACCTAAACGCCACTGTATATGTAATCACACACGTGTACTGCTATGTCGAATATTCTGTGCTAACCATGAAACTTCCACAGCACTGCACATGTAAATCCAAACACCATTTTCCGTACACAATTGTGCCGGTCTCACATGAACGAAAGCAGGTTCAGAAAGTTAAAACAATTCACATGAAAGCGAACTGGTTCCAACCATGAATTCCACCTTGACACAGAGACAAGTAGGCTGTTGATAGCCAACTAGT
>JGI24159J19872_10002684_pt1 | contig 21435 bp, 12 predicted proteins | sample Ectturendosymbi4_FD_19872 | JGI IMG/M metagenome (IMG submission 19872) | reverse complement strand
AGTTGTATTCTTGTATCGCTTCTGAATCACGGAATTTTTCAAACGAGTATTTTATTTGAAACAAATAAATTTCATCACGGGGGCCCCCTTCCAGCGGGGGGTCCGGGGCAATTGCCACCGTTGCCCCCCTTAATCCGGCCCTGTAGGGACCCGAATCGGGTCCCTTAAACGCCTTAAAAAAACCCTGGATATAAAATCAACCCGAAAAATATTGGATACAAAAAAGTACAGTAAATAGAGACGACCGTCAATTCGAATTTAACGTTTGTTGTACAAAGTTTTAAGGTGAATTTTGCTTGCATGCACTTAACGAGAAGAAATTTCATTTTTAAACCTAATAACTGCACAATAATCCCATACTTAGTAGTAACACTACTTGGAAAAAGAAAACGGATGAAGGTAAAATTTTTCGATTTGTATCATAGCACATCAGATTGATGCACACACAGAAAGTTTATTCTTTCCTTCGAATTACGACCAGTTTTGTACAATTAAAAGAGAACCATGTTGGCCGATCGCTGTCAAGTGAATTTTTCGTTTTTGTGGATCGGTTTTCATTTTTTTTTAATTTAAATTTTGTTTTCAGTGTCATTTTTTAAAATAAAAAATGCAAAAATCAACATAGAATCAAAAATCCACTTCACAGCGATACGATGGTCTACTATAGGGAACTTTTAAAACAAAAAAACAGGCATTCTGTGGAGTAAAGAACACAATCGGCTGCAAAAAGGTGTTAAAACATTAAAACAGTTACATTAAAAAATGCATTCAATCAAGATTCCTAACGTGTTTGGTTATTAAAAACCGCGATATTTTGTTAGTAAGATAATTGAATCTGACCAATTCGGAGTCCAACAATTTTCTTCTTTTGAATGCAACTTGTATTCAGTTTGCATGGGAAAGGTTAATCCTTAGTAGTGTTTGTTTTGACATCACTGATGTAAAAATCACACATCCCCTTTCTTCATCATGATATTTTGCAGACTACAGGTTTTGGAGCAAAACAGGATTTATGTCTCTCATATTCTTTTACTCATTCTCACACAAACCGACTCGGTGTTCACTGAGGTGTTATTTTATCAATTTCAGTGTCCTATAGAGTTGCAGTCATCATTTACCTGTGTCACTTTTTTCAATCACCTCCACCACTTCTCCGACGTACAAGCTTAACTGGCTTTTCCCCTCAGCCTTATAGTCAGCAATAGCAATGTAAGATATCATTTCGATCGGTCCACTGATTGATTGAATTTCTTTTTGCTCTGAACATCATATGAAACGAGACTATAAGCTGTATTTTGAACAAGCGACCTCTAAGGTTTCAAATAGCGAAGCATGTTTTTTAAAAAGAAATCACGAAGTTCTGTCATAATGAAGTTTTTTAGCACTTTTGTGTAATATTCAATCGCTTCAAACTACGAAACCATTACATTTCAAAATTAAATACCTTCTATTTGTGCTTCGTTTCTGCAAAATAAAGAGCAAGATGAAAGAAGCGATATAACGCAGTCTTGATGGCAACACGAAAAGCGATGTACAGGGTTGTTTTCAACAGGTTTAAGCATACTTGCGAGAAAAGACATTTGGTTTGAAACTAACAATAAAGTTATTTTGTTGTAACTCTGATTTTTTCCACATTTTGCAGTACGGCAGGGGCGTAACGAGGGGAAGGAGGCCACAATCTCCCGGGCGCTGAATCACTATGCGCTGAATCACTAAGGCGCCGAAAGTCCCAACAATGTCAGAAGTACGTTCTTCAATACAGTACATTTGCTTCCGAAAGACCTCAGGTTCAAACTTGGGTGTTTCAAACTTGCTTCTTGCCCCGGGCGCTAGCATCTAGCCTCGTTACGCCCCTGCAGTACCGACACACAATTCAACTTAAAGCTGTTTAGAAAGATCTGTAACTTGATATGGTGTAAGCCGGATGCATTATAGTGTAAGCGAGAGTTGAATTTGATAAAAAGCTTTTGCCACAGATAGTTGAGCGCTTTGCTCTGAACAAACCTAAATCAAGTGTTCACTGATCTAGTTTCAACGGAAGTCGTAAGCAGACTCAAAGAATTGGCAATTCGCGATCACGTTGCTCATGAGTTTTGTTTTAACATCAGTGATGTAAATTTATCTACGAGATGTTGAAACAAACGCTCATGAGCAACGTGATGCTCATTTGACTAGATTATGCGAGAGCTGAAAGTTGCCTCAGTCACTGGTTTTGCGATGAGAGTTGATAAAACCCGGGTACAAAATTTGCCCCCATCAAAACCACTGTTTTTTTAGCAAAGGTGCAATACGAAATATGTCACAGACGTGCCAACAGACAAAGTTTATGAAATGAAATCATAAACGACATTAATACAATATATGGCACAAGCAAGAACGTAGCCTTAATGCGTTGACATGCCTTGGTTTGGCCACTCGCGGCTGTATAAAGCGCCAAACAGTTATCAATCACTGAGTTTAAGCGACGGATGTCACTTAGTTTAATAAAAAGAGTGGTTCGGTTTGATTCGTATGGAGCGCTTTGCATATCTACAGCCGCAGTCGATTCATGCCGATGCTTATGTGAATACAATGCTGAGCTAGTTATATTTAAAAAATCATAGGCTACAAGAAATTTTTGTTCAAAACAGAGGACGGAACAGCTCCTTAAATTCAGAGAATATTTTATTTTCAACCTTTCATTTCTTAAACAGAAATAAGAGCAGCGAAAACTCTTCACACTTTTCAAAACTTTTCAAACTGTTGATACAAACGAAACCTGATAAGGTAACACGACGAGAACTGAGAGCAACTAGCCTAGTTTTCTGAACGAAAAGCTCAATCGAAAGTCAAACCTAACTGAAAAAGCGCTATCCAAAAGATAAATAAAGTTGTTTTCTGTATATTATCTTCTTCCTGCTTTACTTTGCGAAGCTAATCTTCTAGCACAGGCGTTGGCAAACTGCTAACGTTAAAAGCTTTTAACCCAGCTCACTACATTTCATACATCTCATTTACGTTAACCTATATATGAATCCATTTACCTGATCCTGACCCGAACCGCCATAACATTTTAATGCCAAGTGAATGGCGAGTTAAAATGTTTGCCCATCCCAGTTGCAGCCCTGAAATTTGTTCTAACACAGTTGCATGTTTAAGTGCACTTATCAGAACTCAGCTTCAACTTTTATAAATTGCACTTTTCATTTCAAATTGCACAAGGTATGTGGTAAGACCAGGTTACATAGAATGGTTTCTTATTGATTAACTCCAGGGTTGTTTGCCCCACCACAGTTTCGTATTGTATCAAACGTAGGTTGATCATGCAAAATTACCAGCGGTGTGATGCTGTAACACTGGGAGGGGATCTTTTAGAAAGGAAACATACCTTTCCACAGTGTAGTGTAGGCAAATTTTTTTTCTGTTAAGAATTTTACAAAAAATGACGTCACGAACGTTGATTTGTGATGCCACTTCAAAAAGCCGGGAACGTTCATCTTTAAAATTGAGGAGAAACTACGCCACTGAATACACTCAACACTTGAGTAGGGATCAACTTACATGAAACCTGAAGCAGTAAAGACACGTCGTAGAGTAGTTTGCAAAACAACGATTTTTATTTCTGAACGAAAGTTAAACTTGTTTTACTTTTATTTCTTGTACATTCAACAAAGGTATTCAAACTACAAATTGGTTGCTTAGTGGTAGGATACACAATCTTACGACATGGGAAGCGCAACATAAGAACCTTTAAAATGCTTGGCACAATATTCATAACCGAATTGGGTAATTCCCAATGTGGTGCCGTGCCCATTTGGTACCGGTCTTTATTTGTTATCTTTTGAATGAACTGCGATTCAATCTTTTATTTTTTTGCAACTAACTGGACTTTGCCTTAACTTCGAGTCTCATAATTACGGACTCGTACTTGGATTCTGACCCACTTAATTTCAGTCATTTGTTAGGTACAGATTCATAGGCATTTACTACAGAGATAGCTTCTTACATTGCCTTATTTCGTTAAATTCAACTTTTTAACGGTGTGCTTGTAACACTTGCAATGCTCCACAGACACAATTATGTATCGATCAGAACGTAACATAAAAATAAAAGTTCACTCTAGGCATTTCCTTGTAGAACTGAGTATCGATTTTCAGGCTACTTTTTTGCTTGAATAGCATCTTTCACCTTTTGGTTCTACTATGCTGGGGCTACAGTTATGCCATTATTCACTACACCGTGCCATTTCCATCCGCATACCCGCGCTGCACATCAAGCTAAAACTGTTATTTCACTTCCGCGTCCGCTGAACATTCTGCGAATTCTCGGGAAAGGGTGACTTAAACTCAACTCATTTGCTATTGGTAAGAATCGCGGTTTCATTTCAGCCCAGAACTGCACAAACCCGCATTGAATGGCTTCGAAGTGACAAAAAACAATGTTGGTGACAACAACATAATAAAAATTTTAAAACAAGCTTTATAAACTACGTCAGTGGTTCGTGATTATACTGATTTACGAAAAATCGGTTTCGCAAGACCTGTGCTGGAGAATAAACACAAGTTGCTGGGTTTTACATGTCTTTCGGTTTGTAGTTCACCTGTTGCCTTGAAACAGAATGCAGAGTGTAACACCACAGGTGTGTTGAAATTACTGCTTATGAAGATTTCCCATTTCTTTACAGGACGTTTGTCGTTAAACAGATATGATTAACATTAACTTCCAAGATAAAAAAATTGAACGGAAAATTTGGTGCGTTTTTGCAGCTGAGCCGCTCATCGTTGTGCTTCACTTAACATTGTATGAAAGTGGCTCCTAAAGGTTATTTGTCACCTTTTCAAATTTGCTTGTCCTAATATATGGGCGACAACATATACGGCAAGGTTTTTTCATTAATTAACGCAAGCTTACTAACTTGAATAATTTTTTGTCTTCTTCATTGACTCGGAAAAAGTCAAGAAGGACGTCGCTTTGGGAAATCGTGTTTGGCAGCTTTGTAAGTTCCTTTAAAATACAACGAAATCAGCTTAGAAAAACAATAATGAAGTGAAAATAATCACCATCGCTAGCCTAAGGTGTGTAGAAAAACAATTTCTTGCCACGCCCGACGCACGCTAATAGTTTTGTTATATGAATGCTACATATCATTTATAAAATAGTACAACGAAAAACGCTTAGGGAGAACTTGAATTTTGAAATTTCTTCTACGGCTCTACTCTAAACCATGCAGTTATGGAAGCCGTCCTCACACAAAGTTGAGATTGTAGGTCATTGATTAGGTTTTTCATCAACATTTGAAGGATTTGCTTCTTGGTTTACGAAAAAAGTGCGTATGCGTATGTATCATTTTACAAGAAAAGCAGTGGTTGTGTTTTTAAAATGCAATTGCAGAAAGTTATGGTTAAAACTTTGTTTATCAATTTAAGAATTAATATGGGTGATTAGTTTTTGCTGACCATTTACAGTTTATGCTGTAAGAGTCAGAGCTGGCTTCGGCAGTTTATCTTCATTCAGTCATAGTTAAACACGCCCATATACATATATGTCGGTACGGGTCAAAGTCTTCGCTTTTCATTCACTTAACCTCAGAAATGGTTAAAACCTTAAGCATGTAAGGAGGAATTTCACTAAAGGTTTGTGGGGAAGAGACTATGGGTGACAACATCGCAAGCTCAGTGCCAATTATTGTTTGACATTGGCGTTTACTTCTTGGGACGATGAAAAATTGTGAGACACACATGTGGATGAGTTCAGGTTTGACGATGTTATCACAAGCACAATCTATTTTAATGCTAGGTTTTACCATGCAGCGCTATCACATTTATCTAACTGATTGCATGAGATAAGTTCATTCATTACACACAAGATCGTCACCACGCGATTAGGTAAACTTCAGCAAATACAAAAGAATTTATGACACCCCAGAAGATATTTGCTTGTTTCAAACTCAAGATGATTCGACACAGCAGTAAACACATAGTGACGTGGAAATCAAGTACCGCTTTAGATGAACAAGACGTGGCCAGAAGCTTCATAGTTTATACACTGAAGTTATGTCGGGGAAAAAAATGAACGCTATCCTCTACCCCAGTTTCCATGCCAACCAAAGTTATCGCACTCAGGCCCGTAGCTAGGTTTTAAGATTATAGGCTGTGCTTGTAAATCCGAATGTTCCAATAAATGTTTCACAATTGTTACCACACTAAACTTCACTTTACTGGAGAAAACAAACTTGCCTGGCAATATTCGCTGATTTTTCCCAGCCTTTGTATGGTAACGTCTCTTGTGGCCGAACGCTGAAAATATAACTTCCCTGGTAAAAATGGAAGAATGCGTTGCGATGGATCTTTTCGCCCTCCTTCAGCAGGGAATCGGTCTAGAAGAGCCATCTGAAAATTACAGATTTGTCATTTATTTGCACATTAGTAGAATTGTGCTGTGCCAATGCAGAGCATCAACCAACTGATAAATGTTGTGACATTCGGTTAAAGGGAAAAGTGAAGTCATGCAAGGCAATGCTTCTCAATTTTCTATAAGTAGTAGTTTTACAGTGTGAAGCATGTATTCAAAAATCTAATGAGCTGTGTTCGATGAATGAACTGTTCTTATGTTAAATCGCGAAATGGACCTATTTTTATAGGACCTATTTTTGAGGGGCTCTCATCGCGTGAAAAATCCTTTTATAGTTAGGACTTGAATACCTGCTCTGAACAGCCTTTATCTGATAGAAACGTTTGGAACACTTTTCAAGAAATTAAAGACAGTACGTATAGATATGTTGAAAGAAAATCGACGTTTCAGAACCATCAATTATTCAGTGTCCTTTTCGGTATTATTCGCAGAATAGATGGTTCTACACGTATGAAAATACAACGCGAAATTTCATAATAATCGGAGATCACATTTCCAGTAAGAGTTGAAGAAATTGTTGTGTCTGATAAGACTTGCTGATACGTCTTGCAATTATGGTGTCTGAAACGACTTGCTAAAACTTTGAAGTTTACTTATTAAAACCTTTACGTTTACACCGTTGTTGAAAGTATTAAAAATGCATACGAATTTAAGTAAACCGTCTGGTTAACAGAAGAGCTTCAAAAACAAAACGTTTTGTTGAAGACAAAAAAAGTTTTTTTCGATAGTCTAAAGTTTTTTGTTTAAACCAGTTGTTTATGAAATGTTTTTAAGGCCAGCAAGAAAAACGTAAAAATACCATGCATATCAATTTGCAAATACTAAGCACAGTTTGTTTATTACTCCTTAAAAATTTACAGAAACATCTAAAATATCTACAAGGAGATTTCAATTAATGCTGAAATCTTGCAACTAGTGTTTTAACCAAAGCTCTTCATACGTCTTCTGTACGTCATTTAAAATTATCTATTTTGCAATGTTTTTAAAGCGCGGCTTTTTCTCAATCTATATGGCATCCTCAATCTATGGCAAAAACAAGTTGAGAGTTTTCTAACAAGTTCCATTATATTCCTTTCGGAATTTTATGTTTTTTTGGAATTGGACTTTGATTTAACAACAGCTCAGCAATTTTACTGCCCATCTCACTCATTTTGAACACACTGTAGTGTTTTTAAAGTAGTTGGCTTCTCATTCGTATTGCAAGTTGTCATTCCATTCTTTGATAAAACAGCATTGAGAAATCCTTCTTCATCAAGAGCCTGTTTAACTTAAATGAATGGATGGGGAGGTGAGCATAAATCAACAAAAAAGAAAATTGACGGTGATTACCATAAAATGTACTTCTAAATACACTTTTTGCAAACAAACTTGCATGCATATCAAAAAATGCGCTGAATCTTCGGGCGATTTTGACTGATTGGCCATTGCTCCAACTCACNTTTACCACGTAAACCTGAAANNTGCAAATAGCATTGTTGAAAAATCAACTCAAATATTATAATAAGTATAATACTTGATTTTTGAGTAATTCGCCACCTGTAATGTTTTATTTTTAACCTAAAAATCAAAATTTCAGTAAAAGTGTTTCAAAAATTTTACCGGATACTTATTCAAAGGATTTTGGGAAAATCGAAAGTCCATGCCTATTACATCCATAAATATTTCGCCAAAATTCTTCCTCGACGCAAGTTTCAACAATAAGTTTAATTGCACAATATGTTCCAATACGTCACATAATTGCCCAGATTTACACCTCACGCTGCACCAGGGGCGGATCCAGGGGAGGAGCGATTGGGGCGATCGCCCTCCCTGAAACGTACGAAAGTAGGTTTATTCACCGTGATTTTATATAATTCGGTAAACAACATTCGCGATATAAGGCCATTTTGTGGTCCATTGTTTTGTCACAGCAGTGTTGTGAAGTATACTTCATCTCTCTGATAGCAGTGAACCCGTAGTGAGACTTGATTATAACATATTACGGAAATCGCCACCCCTAACCTTAATGACTGGATCCACCCTTGCGCTGCACCATGATATTTACAACATTTCTTTTTTATATTTCCATGGGCAAGTACCTAATTTTAGCAAACATGTGCACACTGTCTTGTTTTTAACACACATGCGACGATCTAGCAAACACAAGAAAATTCCAACCACAAGTGGTTCTAATTCTCAGAAACTGAAAGGACAAATTGGGGCCTATAGAAATCTTTGGCAAGCAGAAGTACATGTAGAACCAAGCCATACGTTAAATTTTTCAAATGGCGTTTGCGTGGCGCAGAAAAAATTACTAAACTTATGAAATATGTAAAACATTGTAATGTATAACCACACTAAAGCCTTGAAATCAATTTATACTCTTCTACCTATCCGCTCACAACTGCTTTCTGAACCTTGCATTACAAAACTGTTACACAATTTTTTGATCTACAAATTAAACCTGCAGTGAAACTTAAGAGCTATATTAGAAAGAATTTGTCGATGAACGAATATTAACATCCTTTTATTTAGGCAGTGCTACTTAAATCCGAATATCAATGTATCAGTTGTTATAACCTCATCGACGAAACTGTCTAAATCTATATCTTCTGCTCTTTCTCGTTAAATCAGTAGCATGGAAAATTTGCTTAATCTTTCATCGGACGTGGGCTTTAAAATTTTTTTTACAATTTTAATCCTTGGAAAGCTTCAATCGCAAGAGCGCTTGTAATGCATGCGCTTCTTCCTGCCACATGTGTCGCTGCAGCGACGCAGGCAACAAGTTGCGTCAAACACAGACTGGTGAAGACCTAAAAATAAAAGCAGTTGTGTCAGCGGGGTTTGTCTTTCCGAGACAATCAAATTCCATTTATTTTTTAGTGTCATTAGGATTTGTAAAAAACTTTGTGCTTGACGTAAACTTTCTGTCCAGCACGCTAATGTTGCACGACCGGCAAAGTCATGTCTCACAGAACCAATTAAAGAAAGAACTTTGCTCTCTTGTAGTACATGCACTAAACTACACAAAATTCAAAATAGCCACACAAAGGATTTGCATAGGTCAGGGCTTTTTAAGGTGTTTTAGGGACCCGATTCGGGTCCCTAGAATTGAAAACCGGGTCCCTAGAATCAGAGAAAATTATCATCGGGTCCCTAGAATCAGAGAAAATCGGGTCCCTAAAATCAGAGAAATCGGGTCTCTACAGGTGCATAGTGGGTACTAGGGCCGCAATCAACTGATATTTTCGGGGAGTCAAAATGATGTAACTTGTTGCTGTACCTAACAAATACATACGCTTGTGAAAATTTCGGGAGGGGCAATTGCCGATTGTCCTCCTCTGGTTGTGGGCCTGCTGGATACCTAACATTTTCCTTTAAAAAAAAACTGGCATAGGCAGTAAAAAACTTTTCCAGGCTTACGGGAGCGAGTCAAAAATGGGAAACAGGGCTCGCCCCTTCTTCCTTTCCGAGAATTGCCATTCCATTGATCCCAACCTTGTGGTATGATTTTTCGTTGTACCCATGCTACCACAGCTTGTCAATGTTGACGTACAGCGTTTACTCGTCAACCTTCCTCATGGCTACATGGCTTGGGGGAATAGGGAATACAGAACACAGGCCATCCCATTGCTCGAGTGGCGTCACGGCAATGTTATCTGCGGAAATTGGCGCTATCCAGGTAGATACCAAATAAAACGCTTGCGTCTTTTCTTTAGGAAAACTGCTTATCATATTTTGTCCAATCTGATCAATTCGTTAAATGACACATGATCATTTTCGCCATTTTCGCATAAAACGTTATTCATGGTGTTGAGGTGGGAAAGTTTTATGTAGGCTAGTCGGAATACTAGCTAAGTTCATTTTTTCTGAAATTTTAAGATGAAGGAGAGTCATCTGCTTTAGCCTTTCCATCAGTTGTAGCTTTGTGCCTTTTTCGGATGCAAGAGAGAAAACACCGGTTTAATGTAAATGCCATTAACACAAAGCATGAAATAACCTACGATGTGTTTCCAGACAGTTCTAAAAATGTTTGTTTCTCAGTGCGAATTAGTGGGAAAACATTAGCAGATGGTTTGTTTATAGAATGGATTATTTGCAGACTTCTTTTCCAGAGTTAAAAAAATAATTTTGGAACTTGAACCAATAGCCTAAATGGTAGTAACCACAACTTCTACTTATCAAGAGATCGTTTTTTATGAATTACGCTAACTTCAGGATATAGCATGTATTCATCAACCAAGTTTTTGATAAAAACAAAATTAAAAATTTGTTGTAGTTATTGTTCCATAAACTGCACAAAAGCATTGCAAGTAACAAAAGCAATGACAAACCAAAGTCAATAAGTCTTGTCCCAGACGGACGAATTCTAGCTTAAATGTCTAGTCTACTTAAAAAGTCTTTTATTATCCAAGCTTGCGCTGAATAAAAACAATTCTAAACCACTTACGTAATGTTTGGACGGTTTTCTTCTTTTTTCTACATCAATTACGTTCGCACTCACTAAGAATGCTTTAGAACTCATTATTTCTGGCACGCTCAATATCCACCACTTTCGACCAATTTCTTACTCTTGCCTTCTGGTATATTGACAATACTCAATACTGCCTGACAAAAAAACGCACAGCTTCTAGCTGAAGATCATGCGTGTCACCTGTGATAGCACACCTGCGCGCACGTATGCAAGTGCCGTTTTGGATCTATGAATCATTGCACGCTCTTTAGCGGTGAGCTAATATCCAACCACTGTAAACCAGCAGCGCAAAAACTATTCATCAAGCTGAGCTACTTCTTGCCAACAACCACACCCTCGGCAAGACCTCGATTTCGGTCTATCGGTTACAATGAATGAGTGAATTTTTTGCAAGTATGTGATATCTTTAAAAAATTTTTTGTAGAAAAGAATCCGGCATTGTGTAGGACGACAGTTCTTGAGGAAAAGAAAAAGAATTAATTCTGCCAGATTAAAAAATTACTAACTGCAGCAAAGCAAACTCTTTTTTTCTTTACCTTGATGTTTAGTGGACAATATAAAGTGTTTTCTTCAAAAAAAGAAAAGCCTGTATATGCACTTCAGAAGTAGGTATTTGGTTTTATTATTTCAGTACGCTGCGTGAGATGAGATAAAATGTATTTTGTCAGGTAGATTTGCGTTTTGTCAAAACTTGTGCTGTCATAGCAACTTGATCAAAACCATTCAAAAATTGTCTTTGTTACAAGATGCATTGTTTCTCATTAATTTTTGCTATTAAAATCACACTGTTGCAATGATGTCAAGCATAAATTCTTACCAGAAAGCATTTGCAAACCTTAGATTGCTCTACTGATTTCGGCAGGTCTGAAAAGATAATTACGCGTTTATTTGTGGTTATCACTTTGCCGTGTTAGTTTTCAGCAATTAGTTTCATTTTCAGTGGTTCCATTACGAAACTGCCAGAACAATGTTCAGCTATGGCAGAAAATATGGACAGTATTTCGCTGGTGCTGTTTTCGTCTTGCGCCGAACTGCCTGATTCATGCGCAGCAGTTGCGGCGAAGGTGGTTAAAACTGATTTCTGATTGGCTGTTCATGCTGAATACGTCGATTGCTGTGGTACAGGGAAGTGATCGAGCTAATACGCACACTGCACAGAGAGAAGGCTTGGCAGAAAGGAAGTGACGCAGGAAGAGACTGCAAAACTTGTACACAACAGTTTCAAGGGTGTCTGCGCAGTAACTTGTTTCGAAGAAATTTCTTTTGTATGAACTAAGTATTGGAGGCAATCCAAACGCGTTACAGACAAAATTTCAAAAAATGGCGCAATGTAGAGTTTGCAGCATTGATCTGTTGAACGAGTAAAGCATGCAGATTGAGTCTTGTTGTGAGTTTGCAGGACTGAAAGTGTTTACTTAGCAATTTAGTGTGTTGGCTGATCTGGTAGAATTATTCTGACTCCATAAACACACTGGATATCAAAAAATGCCTGAAACGGAAGAAGAGAAAAAGAAACGGTGGGCCGCCGCTGCTGCAAAAAACGCTTACATGACCCCAGCTATGATGCATGCGATCAACATGTCTAAACAGCAAAGTCAGGTAAAAAAATAACGTCTTCTGACTAAAATGCTCTGAAAACGTGCAGCAGATTTGTCTTTCCATTTGATTCTGGTAGGTTGGCATTACGTCGTTTTTCAGTTAACCTGTGTAAATAAGTTCAAGGGTAACACTTGAAATTAACCACTCTACTCTTGAATTTACGTGCAGTTTCAGACAAGAATCTATACCTTATTGCAGTAGGGCAATACCTTCGCAAATGTTACACAATGTGTACACCACTACCGTTAATTAAATATTTACCCTTGTCATTGTCATGCTTCGTCAACACTTTCGACTTTGCGCTGGATAGTTCACACGTTTGGCTTGGAATAGCAAGTAACAGGCGGCTGTAAACAGAAGTTAAAGCATAACGCACCCAATGCTGATCTGCTTATAGTTTTCATTGTACTAAATATTAATATCAAGTTACTTTTTACACTTCGAAGAAACGATACAAGGAGGATTTCAACAAAACCAAGGGGAAAGGTTACACATGCGTGTCGACTACACCTGAGTTGGAAAATGCCAAAAAACAGAGCGCTTTGGTCAGCACGAAGAAATATAAAAGTGAATTTGAAAGAAATAAAGCCAAATTCACGCAGGCAAGTAAACGACAACAAATGATTCGCTTTGATGTACATTTGCGTGATGTTTCGAAAATATTGGCAGATGTGCGGTCACACGAATTAACAAATTGGAACTTTGAATATCCGAGTTGCGTGATAAACAATTGCCTATTGTTTAATAATTATTAAACCTGTTATAACAGGTTGCAGAAGACCCTGAAATTTTGCGGATTCGCCGAGTGAGTAATCAGATAAGCGATAATGCATACAAAGGAAAAGTGGAATCATCTACATACAGAAGTAAACGGCGTCGTGAACCAGCATGTAAGTCTCAATTAAACTCGTCATACTTTGTCATCTTTTTATCAAAAAGTGGTTCTCACACTGCAATAGTTCTGTTTTGTTTTGAGTTGTCGAAGTTAAAATGCCAATAATTACAATCGTAGAACTGCATTGCTGATTGTTGATTGTTGGTCGTGGTTTTCAAAGTTGCTAATGATTTTTCACCCCCTGAAATAAAACGTTTTGAAATACGACGAAAACTCTTTTGCATAGTTGACGTATTTGACAAGTGATGACATCTTCAACCTAAAGCTTTGGTGCACAGTCGGGTAGGAATTATCGAATTTATTACATTACTGAGGCAGAAAACGCCGTGTTTGCATGTTATCACGAAGTACAAAGCTGGTGCTTGTGCATGTTGCTCTCACACAGAGAGTAACTTTTTAAAGAAGTACATTATATTCGTGATTTTACAATTAATTACTAGCTTTGCTCGTTGCAAAAATAAGTAATGGACGCAAAAAGCAAAACCAGGTTAAAATCGTAAGCATGCTCCAGAATTACCTAGTAGTGAGTTAGCTACCATGTGCCCCTTGTATTAGTTGAAGACGGTTGCAGTTTCGTTTTCGTGTATAAAGAACACCAAAATTTGAGCGACTGCATATATAGCAAACACATCTGCTATAAGCACATATAAGAGACGAGAGTTCAGTAGTGTGACCAAGTAATTGTGACGTTGATCACCAAAAAAAACTCCTCGCCCTTGTAATTTCTGCCCAACTTTGCAGCATGCTCTTCCGAGTTAAAGTTGTAACCTTACTGAAAATTAATTAGGGTGAATTTTTCTGAAGTAACCTAAGGTTATTTTGTTTTATTGTCAATACCTAATATAGTAGCGGTAAGATCAGCCAAGTCATTTTCATTGTATATAAACCAAGCCATTACAAATTTCACATACCATTTTATGTCGAAGTCGGGCTACATGTATGAACTGTCAAATTCCAACCAACTGCATTGTTTATGTAAACACAGAGGCAGAACGCACTAATTTGTCAACGAATTTCAACTATAATGACAGGTTGAGGAAAAGAGCCTGCAGGCTTTTTCCATTAGCGGAGCGGAAAAGCAACATTTGACCTAATTATAAATTTGGACTAATAAGCATCCCGTAGTGTGCTCACAGATTCGAAATAAAAAGCTAAGAACTAACCTGGAGCTCCAAAAACTTTTGCATGCATTGCTTGACATAAAATTGCCTGTTCCTGGTTTTATGCGATGACACTTAGTTACATTTTCTTTCTTTTTGTCTGAGTGANAGTTTAGAGCTCTAAGTTGGTTCGGGTGAAAGTCAACTGAGTACTGTATGTTGGCATTTAGCTGAAAATAGCTATATATAGCACAGTATAAAGCTGTAGAAAATTGGTGTGTGTACAGAACTAATAAGAAATTTAACACAAAACGCCATACCAATAGGTTTATTAAATAAGAAATTTAGAGGATATTTGCTACAAAAGGATATTATAATCGTGTTGGAAGCAAATGATATAGCCTTGATGCTGTAAAAGTATATACCAATGCTCAAACTTTTCAGTTACCAAAGCTGTAACCTGTAACGCGATGGTGGCATAGCTGTGCAGCTGTTATCAGATCACACACGCTACAACCGCCCCGCGACTGACACAAGTGTTAGGTTTCAGGGCTAAACATTCAAACAACATTGCTGGCACCTCGCTAGCTAAATGTTGCTGATTCGCCGTATTGGCAAATACTGCTTGATTATTTTCATAATAGACATTCTCATTTCAATACGCTCAGCTTCAGTTCAACTCACTTTTTATTTTTGTCGTTCCAGCCGCATTATTGCGCTCGAGGTTGAGGACAGCTGCAATGATTTGTGGTGGCGTAATGCATTTGCTTAAATTCCGCAACAAGCGCTTGAAAAATTATTGACGAAACACAAAAAGAAGTATAGGTTAGCGGGTTTTTATTGAAGAAAATGTTTGGTACCCGGTATGGACCTGTAGGGACCCGAAAAATTTCCGACTAAATTTCATAGACATTTTGCTTGATAATTTTCTCTGATTCTAGGACCCGATTTTCAATTCTAGGAGACCCGATTCGGATCCCTAAAACACCTAAAAACCTGGGTTAGGATTTGACATCGTCACAGAAACCAAGGTGGGTCTTCTCGTTGAGACAAAGTAATACACGTCTTTAGATTAGATCGTATTGACGTATAATCTAAAACTTTGTAAAACTGGTTCATACTCTAGACCAGGGGCTTCCAAATTGTCTTGTCAGAGGGCTACATAAGCTATCACACAACAGTTCGAGGGCCGGACATCTTACGTAACGTGATTGTTTCGTGATATGTTACATTTTACCAGGTCAAGAAATGTTGCGTGAAAATATTTTTTCATTGTTGACAAAATGTCTTCGAGGTCGAATGAAATGGCTTCGCGGGTCTGATTTGGCCCGCGGGCCGTAGTTTGGAGACCCTGCTCTATGCCATAGCTAACTATAAAACAGTGTGCGATGCACGCTTCTCCGCTATTAACTTACCGTTTCTGAATAAGTTGCCTGTACCGTTATAGTACATTATCATTGATGGTGTAGCTTGTCGAGACTGCTGTAACTGCGGTTCCTGCAAAAGAAAGCACCAAGCTTGAGTCTTCGACTTGCCCGCGCATCACCCGTATGTAGCAGCGCTTGAGCTTCAATTTCACGGCAATTATAAACTTATAAAATTCACAAATAAATTCTAGCCAACCTGAGCACATCTGTCCTTAAGTGCCAAACACTCGTTCAGGAGTAACAAACCCAAAATAGTTTTTATCCATTTATTAATGTACCTGACAGTTAGAGTATTTTTGCCAGCACAATATAGAACAAAATCAATAACAATTTTTGAATTTATGTAAGCATTTCCTGGTACTTCAGCAAATTTATGATGTTGTTAGCCAAAAATGTTATTCTGTTTTCACATGTGCGATGTTCTAGTGCAATCGGAAAGTAGATGGCCTCTTTCACCCTGGCTGTTTACACTTTTGCTCTTGACTTTAGGAGGTGAAAGACCATAAAAAACTACAGCTGCAATGATCACAGCTGCAAACCTGCAATGATCATTCCAGAATTCGCTCTTGTCGTCTGTGGTCGGCTTTTCCTGGTTTTTAATTCTATGCTTTGCACGACATGACGAGTGGCCATAACAGGGGTCTCAAACTCAAATCTTTCCGAGGGCCAAATTGGGACATATAAAGTAACCCAAGGGCCGCATTATGACTACCCGGGCGCCGAATTGACGCTGACGAAAAAATGGCGGTACCTGAACCTTACTAGAAACAATTTGTACATCTTATTTCTTGCGAAAGGTATCATGAGTTATGAGAAAATCATTTCTAGCCATCTCTACGTTCGAAGGGACTAGTCGCTGGCTGAACACTTCTAAACACCGGTGAATAAACTGAATAAATTAAATGTTAATTATTTGAAAATTCCTAGGAAGCATCACGGGCCGCAAAAAATACCATCGCGGGCCAAATGCGGCCAGCGGTCCGCGTGTTTGAGGCCCCTCTCATGAAGGGAAACGTGCGTAATCACAACACAGCGTACTTTGACTAAACATCAGTTAGTGTTGTGATACTACCAACCTTGGGTAAGGCAAAAAATAGTGATAAAAAAATACTAAACAATGTGAGATGAAGTGGAAAGAATAGCAGTACTGGCAAAAAGCATATCCATGAAACAAAAACAAAACGAAGTTTTGTGCGTATTAGGTTTGTTTTCACCGTTGCGTTTCTGCAACATGTAACTGTTCGCGCCTCAACAGCAGTTTCGAAGCTTTCGCAGCATTAGTGTGACTGTATTATATCGGCAGGGCACACCACCACGTCAGAAACATTTTTATTGTGCAAACACGAAGGTGGAAGAAATCATTTTTGTGTTGAAATAATAAGAAATAACTTGTAACAGTTCATGGAAATTGAAAAACTCGAGTGTTCTTTGTCTCTATTTCCTTACGTTTGTGTGGACCCCTTCGGACATAACGTAAGCGATCAATCTGTTTGCCAATGATTGCCAAAAATAAGATTTCGTAAGAAGTTGCAGATGCCATATGCAAACAAAATTCGCAGCTGACAAGCTCGGAAATTAAGTTTAAGGCAATCGCCTTGTGATCTCCAACCTGAATTATACTACTGATCAAAGCAGATAAAAGATGGAAAAACTTTCTGGCTTCGCCTAAGTGTTGTTTTCTAGATTTAAAAGCGCTTTAGACGATCTAAGTTGGTTGAAAAAAGCTTGTTCAGTAGTATGGAGTTCAAAGTACCTGCAAGTGAATCATATGTGATTTGTTTTGACAACTTATCCTTCCCTTTGCAAAACACAAAATTTGCGTTTGAAATCAAGTCCCACCCAATTAATAACACGTGACTGAGGATTTCGCTGAACGTTCTAAAGAAAGATCAAAGGAGCTACGTTTACACCGTAATACAACATTCCGAATGTTAGAATATGATAAAAGGAAATAATTTCCCTACAAGCATAATATGTGAAGAAGCAAAGGTCATTACCTTGATTAACTCTTACAGCCACTGCTTAAGAAAAATCCCGAACATTCTTAAACGCTACATTTCAATATTACTTCGCATACCACCAAAGGTTTTTCTTTCATTATGTTCTTTGTTGCGAAAGTTGATGATAGCGGAATTACCACTTTTCGTTATAATTTAAATCGTGTGCTTTAGATACAAAAAACGTCGCCGAAAAAAGTCCAGCCAAAATTGATGAAGCAGACCCTAAAAGTGAGTCGGCGCATGACCAAGATTCTGGCGTGTCTTCGAGCGTTGGTCAGCAGCAGAATCCTGAAACGGAAGTCGGTGTCACAGAAACGAGGGATGACGCTGCTCAGCTTCACGAAAGTGAACAAATGATGGCGAACCGGGAAGAAACTGGCCACGAAGCTTCAGAGCAACCTCTAAAGCCTGAAGATTCCTGTTCTCAATCTGGTGAAGAATTGGTCGCTGATGAGAACGGGGGAAAATACGATCAGCAGGATGAAAATGGAAACATGGAAACTGATGACATCTACGATCATCAAGAAAGTGAGCCTCAGATTTTGCAAGAAACCAGTATAAATGAAGATCCAGTGCAATACTCGATGGATCAAGAAGACCATGGAGGTGGTACTGGTGGTCAAGATTTTCCTAATGATGATTCAAATGGCCATTCGCAGCTGCAACTTTCATCAGAAAGCCAGGAAACAGGCGACGATAACCCTGCCGGTCAAGATTCTCTGGATGATTTTTACGCTAATCTAGAGTAATTGACCTTCGCTTCAACATCTTGCATGATACAAAATTTTATCATAAACGCATCAAATCTTGGCTTGCTTTATGCATCAACAAACATAAACGTTCTTTAGTTTCTTCGCGAAGGTCAAAAATGGACTCAGCACAAATCAGTGTTTGAAACCTCTATGAGAATGATGAGATTTTTGAGATTTGATTGTAGCACTAAGACATTTTTATTGTTGCAGTTCTTAGATTGCTTTCAGAAATTTTGTCTTTCACCTTGAAAACTGGCGTGCCGATTGTTTAACATCAATTCAAAAAAGAACGGAAAGCCTAGGAATGTAGCTCACGCATAACTTAAAACATGACTGCTTGAGACGTGGAACGAGCAGTTTCCTAAGTTCACACAAGGAAGATAATGCTGAAAATATATTCTGTTTGATTAAGTACGACTGCGACATAGCGATGCTGTGTTAATACAGCGTTTCAACGCTGTGCACTTGTGTTTCTTTTATACATATGACATATTCTGCAGTGTTAAATATCTTTCGTTAGCACCGCCTTCAACACGTTTATTGTCCTAAAGCTCGTTACTATTCATTGACATATAAAATAAGCAATCCTAGAGATACAGTCAACAAGTTATACTGTATTGTAAACAAACAATTAATTGGTAATAACTCGAGTTATGTAAAGACACAAAAAAACGCTTTTCTTTGCTTCTAAAATCTTAATCACCGTTTGGAAGTTAAGACTAATTGAAAAAAATTATCGTATGTTGAGTTCAAACGTACAAAACCACAAATTTGTTTTAATGTTAATAACCAGTGAAATAATTAACAGTTTAGTGAACGCAGTAGAAATCATTCGGCAATGTAACTATTTTGTTGCAAAGGTTTGCAGAGTAAAACTTGAATTGTGTCCCGATATGATCACATGTATGGCTCTATACTAGGATTGTATGCAGAAGCGCTAGACCACATGAAGTTTCTACCGGGTTTGATACAAATAAGTCTACACTATACTTGATATTAGTCGAGGCACAGGGGAGGCGAACGGGGCGACTCTCTCGGGCATCCAAGGCAGGGGGCATCCAACGAGTGACATTACAAAACTTACATTTGATTAAAATGCTGTAACTACAGTAGATGCTTCTTCGTATTGTAAGGCTGCTAGCACATGCTGCATGGATCTGATGGGAACTCACCTGAGGAGGGATGAAAATGGGAATGTTCTTAAACTGGGGGGCGCGCCCCCTTGTGGAGCGTGAAAAATTCGCAAGGTGGGAGCGACTATGGCAGAGACATATTGTGAAAAAGTTTAAATGCATTGCTTTTATCATTCGTAAATTGATTGTCATTTCACTATGAACGTCATAATCAAAACAAAGTGGGCAGTACAGTGAGCAAAGACCAAGACCTTTTAAACTTGCTTGTTCAAAGTTAGATTTATGAGTAGCCTAAAGAAAGTTTTGTCTGCTTCGTTTCATTTTAGTGGCAATGCGAATGGTGTCACAGGACTATATCATGCGTGATGAGTTGGCGATAGATTTTTCGCTTTCAATTGTTGCAAAAAGGATGAAAATAATACAGCAAACTCGTCAGAAAGAACATCGTGCGGAACTGTTGACACCTTCGGTGCCACGACGCGTTTCAAAACATAAGCCCAGAGGCGCAGCCAGAATGAGGCCAAAGAGGCCATGGCCGACCCCTAAACAAACTTGCTAAGATTTTTACTGGTGCTTTGTATCAATTTTCAACTGTTAGAAAAACATTAGTGACTGACGACGTCATTGACTGGCCCCTGCCGAGTAAAGTTCTTGGCTACGCTACTGCATAAGCTCACTATTTTTTAAAGCATTGTAAGTTGTGCAAGTTGTGAGAGGTCATTTTCAAAGTTAAAATTGGTAAAAACATGCCTAGGATTCTCCATGTTACAAGAACGCCTAATAATTTTGGCTTTAATCAGCATTGAAAGAGAATTATTTTCAATCCATGTAAAAATGAGGTAGTGCAAATATTTTCCGATAGGAGAGGCCATTTGGGAAAATAAATTAATTAGCGTAGGTGTGTAACTGAATTTTTAACATGTTCTAGTTCAGGGGGTCCCAACCTGGGGTACATGTATCACCAGGGGTAGATTTGCCTATCCGAAGGGGTACATTTAAGGTTAGAAATAGAGAAAAATATATTTGCATATTATTTTTTCCAAATATTTATAAATATATCAGTGAATATTATTTTCAAAATCATTATATGGTTATTGTTAAATATACATATGAATAATCATGTTAAAATATTTTGTCATCAGGACAAGTTTTTGCAGCTTTTGCAACTTTTTTTTACAGCTTCCAACAGCTTCCTATATACTCAAAATATATGTAGTTCAATGTTTTGAGCTGTTTCCATAAATTTTATATTGCAACTTTTTGCAACTTTTTCGATTTTTACGTGCAACTTTTTACTGTAACTTTTATCAAGAATTGCGCAAAATGTAAAAGTGTAACTAAAAAAAGATACTACAAAGCTATTTCAGTTAGTTCTATTTTCCTTGATTGCATGAAAAAGAGCTATATGACGGATTAGCTGCGTCTCAATGTTATCTATGACGAAACAGTTGGTTTGCAAGCTAGAAGTTTTACAACCCCAGCCAACAGTGTTCTCACTTTTAGGGATTTTGTCCCTAGTGTGGCGGCCAGAAGATGGCGCCACATGTAAACAAATGGTCACCACTAGATGGTGTCCATGAGTGACAAGTCACTGTGATAGTCACCACAAGCGAATTATCGTAATTCTCTTATCCCTATATAATGATAGTGCAACCTAGTAGTAGCAGAGTGAACTCAGTGAGGGAG
>JGI24159J19872_10002679_pt1 | contig 21452 bp, 11 predicted proteins | sample Ectturendosymbi4_FD_19872 | JGI IMG/M metagenome (IMG submission 19872) | reverse complement strand
CTTCATGTATTTGCGTATTTCATGTTACTGCGATGCATGCTTAAATTCAAGCGACTTGCGTGTGGGAGTGACGACGTTACTCAATACAACACAATACAATCCCAAACAAATACTGTTGCTCGCTTAAAGTCAAAATATTTGGCCCCTTCCAAAATTTTGGGCTGGGTGCGTTACTGAGCCAACCACCTGAACTTCCTGTTTGGATGCTATACAATCGATCTGATATAATACCAGCATTCACGTAATGTGCATTAGTTGGGATCGACCGCTTATTTAAGGTGATTAAAGGTCTGTAAATACTGTAGTTTCAATTGCGTCTCACATTGACTGAAGGCAGTTGTTTAAAATCAATAAACATATTGTCTTAGCGGTGTATCAGCATTCAAATTATTATCCAAACATCAGTTCAACGAATGCTTTTCGCGAAGAGGTAGTTGTGGAAGAATACCAAAATAAATGGCAAAGACTACTGGAGGTCCAAGCCGATTTGACCATTTGCAGGAACTAAAACAACGCTCTGCAAATCCGTTCAACGTTAACGTAGTCCGTGATGGCTGTCAACTTCGTCAACCATGTGTCACAAATTTGTCTGCTGTAGAAATGCAACTGACCGAAATGCAAGAAGATTTGGGTGTGAAAGATTTTAGCTAACCCTACAAATGAACAGCTGGGTGGAGGATCAATTCGCACAGTTTTAACAACGTATTGTCCAGATTTTTGGAGACTAGCAAATAAAAAAAAAACCTAATGCGGTAGAATTGCCCAATAACGTCACTTCATGGGACTGGAGAAAAAGCGTCGTTATTATGGCATACTGCCGTTACAGCCGAACTGCAATAAATCGTTCCGAAAATGGCTTTTTAGTTCAATGGCAAAGTCTGGCAAGGGTTAAAAGTGTTCTTTGATTGGGATTGCCGCTTACTGTATCGTGTTTTTATGTATATTCTGATAAGAAACGTGAGAAAATATTTGTCTTTATTTTTGAAAATTGTAGCCAACGACAACGTCTTTGTTGAGATATCGAAATCTTTTGCATTGTTTTGCCACTTTAACATTTTCGTTATACTGGGCGAAAAGAGGATGTCATACTTTTTGTTCGACAATTTGGGCACTGTTCCACCAAGACTATCATCGATCAAACTGACTACAGTCGTAACAATCCCTAATGCGGTAAAACTCATGTAACGACTTGGATTCATTGCTGCTAGTGATGATGGCGCAATCCTTGATGCCATTCTTATGTCACACCTGCCACGGCTCGACGATTGACGGCTAAACTTTAACTGTCTTCATATGTAGTCATGAAAGATTTGTGTGGTGACTCCACATAGCCGAGCTTACACTTCAAACTGTAAAGAAAACTTGCAACTGTTGTTATAAATGAACAAAAAACGGCGGGGACCGACAAAACGCGTCATTATATATGGGCGAAGTGACGATATAGCCGAAGTCATTATAGACGAACTGATATGCACGTAAAGATAGGAATTCTACCAGGACCGACGAAATGGTGTCGTTATAGGCGAATTCTACTGTATTGATAAATAATGCGTTTGTTGTGTTTCAATTACTGTAGTTCATTTTGCGTAAAACGTGCATTCTTTACGATATTTGTATTACGCTACAAACTGGTTTTGCGGCTCGCTGGTGTTTTTGGTTTTCTGCAAGTGATTCTTCCACTGAACAAGTTTTCCCACCCCTGTTATACAACTCCGGGAAAGCAACATGATTGAAATGTGGAGAACCACAGTTTAATGTTTGTAGAATAAAATCTCCTCTGAGGAAAACCTTTCCTGGCGTCGGTTTATTTCAGTACCTAAGATATTACACTAAGCAGGGCCATTTGCAAAATTAATTTTGTCCGCGCAGTGCTGCTCAGAAAAATACGCTTTGACGTTTCATTGTGATACTTTGAAAGTTTATTTAGGTTTCGGATGCTTTTCGTCATCATGTGTTGATGTTAAAATCTTTTTTGCCGTAGCCACATTTAAAAATGTTACGTGATGAAAGTAACGTGTCCTGCGCAATAATCTGCTTTTTCTCTCTCTTTTTTCAAGTTCTCAAAAAGGTGTTCAGTTTCTGGAGTAAAATGTTGTGTAGCGTCCATGTGTGCTTGATGGCGCGAGGTTTCAATTGTGATAACAACATTGTCTTTCACAGTTTTATATTCTTTTTTTATTTTGGATCAGCGAGTCATATCACTCCGGTTTGGTCTGAATTGAGAAACGTTACGAAGCACAAAATACTCACAAGCTAGAAGTTTTTGAAAAGTTTATCACAACGAAATATGCCATGCAGTGTTAAAGGAGCTAAGAATGTTTTTAAAATTCAGGGTTCCACAATCATGAGTCCTGAACCCATGAACTCCTGGCCCATTTGGCCTGCTTGAAGTATTTTACAATTTGGCCTGAAATGCAAAAAGTGACCTGTACAGAAACGAGCAAGGCAAGGTTTCGGTTGTGAACAGTTATTGAAAGTTGTTCAAAATATGTTAAGCTTTACGAACCTTCTTTTCCCCTTGAAGTTTTAGTTGCGCTCAGCTTTTCTTTCGGCTGAAGCCAAAAAGTGTTTTTCTTTTTTCAACTGTAACTGTGTGTTTTGTTTCTAAGATTGTTTGTAGTTTAACGAGGGTGAAAGATTTTATGACTATTTACCTAACCTGACCTTGTTCAAGAAATAGTCTCCCTTCGCAGCGTGCGAGCAGTTGATTCGTGGCGGTGCTTCCGAAATTCTTTCCACTGATCAGCCGCAGCTGTCGACCGAAACCTCGCTACCTATTCGATCGATCTTTTTGACCTCGTGTCGTCATTTGCAATCTTGTTTTCCGAGAAATTTCTCGTTTAACAAAAAGCAAACAGCCGCATCGCTGTATCCTGCGTAAACACAATCCGTGTCGCTTTGTCGCTGCGTGGTCGGTGTTTTGCCGACGCTCGTCTCTGGCTTCCCAAGAACGGAGATCAATTTGTTGGTATTTCCTCTAAAGAATCGCATTTTGTGTTTTTTTTTGCTTGAATTAAGGTGTAGATTGGTTTTGGCTTGCAGGATTAATTGAAGGTTGCTGTTTTATTAAATCAATCGCCTTGATTTTGTTTCCCCAGCGGTAACGAGAGCAGTGATTAATGCTCGCCATTAACGATATTTTGACCCTCATTTGCTTGCGAGCATTCCGTATTTCTTTGCTGCCAAATCCATGATATTCAGATTTGGCATGTTCTGATACTTTTCTTGTGTCAGTTCCACTCGTACCACATAAATATCGCAACCCTTATTAAGTGTGACCTGCGCACCAAGTGAGCATTACGTAATGAATATTTTCGTTGATCCCGACGTCCATATCACTAGACCTGTTTCCTACTTACGTATGCACCAACGTCGTATGTTTTAAATAGCCACGGGACGCGGTGCGCGGGAGAAGTGTCAAGCATTGCAGACAATGGTATATGCGGTGTGGGAGTTGCGTACGATTCGAAAATAGCTGGAATCCGGATGCTCGACCAGCCTTACATGACAGACGTCATCGAAGCGCGATCGATGTCTTATAAACCGCATGTTAATGACATCTACAGGTAAGGAATGAAAAAATCGATGCGCTTGAAGTGACTTTTGATCATGATCCGAGAAATATGACTGACTTCCGAATCGTGAAGAAAGGCGAAGAGTGTCGATACGGCTGAACGCTGATTTTAAGCAACAAGATTAACCAAGTTAATGTGCCTGAAAGCGTGTCTCAGAAAAAGTGAAACTGACTCACCAGCAATGACTGAATGTTAAAGTTTAGCATTTAAAAACGCAAACATTCAAACATTAGTCGTGAAAGCCAACCGAATTTTGAAGAAAATATTTGGAAAACATTCTGAAGTTATGGTGTAAATAAAGAAAATTAAAGTAAAAAATGTAAGAAAGAAGCAATATTATATCAGTTCCGCGTGAGCCTCTAACATCACCATGTTTTGCATCAAAATTTCACTCTGTTGTTTTGAAAAAAGCGCATCTACCTCATCTACCTCTTCAGTCAGCCTGTATCATAGCTCCCAAGTGCAAACATTGATTAATTATATTGTTTAGGGGACTGAAACCTTTGGGACTGTTCAAATCTTCTGGCAAATTTACCAAGAAACAAATCAGACATTCCGAATCCAGATGTGAGACAAATTCTCAGGGATGCGATGTTTTCTTCAAGGATCCATTTAAAATTTCACTGAATTTAAATGATTGCATTTCTACCCAGTAAAAGCGTTAATTTCACCTGAATTGAGCGCATGTTAAGCTGTACAGTCGACAAATTGGGTCTTTAGTGTGCTGTGTGTAAAGCTGCGCGGGGTTGCTTGATTGCTTCCTCCAAACTAAACCAATTCACGAGAGCCCAATTTCATAAACCTTTCAAGGAACTTGGGCGTGGGATCTCAATTTCAGTAAGATGCCGGCATAGTGCGAAAGAAGTTTGGTAACCGCTTTTGAACCTTTCTTTTTGTGCAAGCGCTTCTTGGGGACCTACAGATGACGGAAGAACGGTGGATGGTCCAAGAGAATTGACGCTGCGAGCCATGGTAGATGGAGTAAATAAAGTAAGAGCTCCTCCGGCGTTCCTTGATGAAGACTTCTAATGCCCACGCACGTTTGATCACCATCAAACAGGGACACCGAAGCACTGGGGAATTGTCGGGCATCTCCATCACTGTTTTTTAAACCGAGGCAATCGGAAATGGCACATAGATAATTTCACGATCTATGACTATCGATATCAATTCATAGTAACGTTTTGCGCATCTGAAAAGTTGGGAATTGTTCAAACGAGAATGATTTTGCAATAGTCTTCTTATGAGATCAAAACTGCATCAGAACATGAGAAAAGCGGTGATCCCACATGCGTACACTTTTGCAGGAAACTTATATGTGTTCAAGCGTTTAATTCTTGAAAGTATTTCGTTACAGACATAATGCGTAAAGAACGTAACAATGCTTTGTATACCTTAAAAATGCCCCAAACCCACACGCCAGTTTTTTCATTATAGCTCATATCTTTAACTTTTCGTATACCCCCCTCCTTGCATAGTTATATTGCACCGGTGTCCCTTCTCTCAGTCATCAACCACATACGCTTGACCGTGATTTTATTTTTGTTGCATGGCAAACAATCAATCTTTATTCCTTGCAGTTTGCTGTCAACTTCATGTTTTTTGACCACTTGAAACGAAGTTATCAGCGATTTAAATTATGCGGCCATCTGATGTGTGTTTTCAGTGAGCATTAAATTGTACAATGATATTTCGGCATTATGTTTGGCATTTTCACCTGCGAGTAGCATTAGATTCTACTCTGTGAGTTATAATCTTATTGAAAGTAAAGTTTGATCCAAATTTGAAGCTGCATATCTGCTGTTTTCCCGGAGAAGTTTGTTGTTGTTTGGAAATATTATTAAACTCTTCAGTTAACATGAAATTAGGTTCCACCTTTACATATGGTTTAAAGATTATTTTATGGCAAGGCACAGATGGTTGCATTCATGTTAAGCAATAGGGCATACTGTCTATTTGTTTTAGTAGTACATTAAAAAAAAACTTAAGTTAAAATTTGAGTTTTAACTTTTCTCATCTGAAAGGCGTCAATCTCTTATCAAGCTTAATGAAGCACATATTACAACTTAGCGCAACTGTCACTACACAAGTATTATTCTTTAAGGGCCGCGGTGGCCTTGGATCCATTTTCGTGTGGGCATCTGGAGACGGTGGAGCTGACGACGATTGCAACTGCGATGGTTACGCCGCTTCGATGTGGACCATTTCTGTCAATTCAGCGATTAACGACGGAGAGACTGCTCTCTATGACGAAAGTTGCTCATCAACATTGGCGTCAACTTTCAGCAATGGAAGGGGCCACAAAGCTGGATCGGGCGTGGTAAAATATTATCTAACCAATTAGTGGCCTTTTTCCGTTTATGATCCTTTTGCCGTTTACACTGCTTTTTTGAGCATTTTAAGGCATAAATATGCCGTACCCTCGAAAAAAACACATAGCCTTCATATTTCATGTTTTTAATAAAACATAAAAGTCAAGTGCAACTTTACTTTGCTTGCGCGGTGAAAATGCAGTTTTTACGTATTTCATTAACCTTTTAAACAAGAAGAGTCAGTAGTTACATTCCAAAAGTTCATAAAATATGTGTTGCAAACAAAACTAACGTAATGCTGTCGAAGATCAAAGACTCTTGCTATTCAATACAACGGCGATCAGCGAAAACAAGTAATAGGTCATACTAATTTGACAAAACGCTATCGAGGCTCTTTTTGGAAAATTGTTCTGACCATTGTTAACGCCAAAACGAGATTAACAGCAATGATTGGCAACAAAGCAATTCGTGCCGATATACGCTTTTGCTTGAAGAAAACAAAATCACTGCTAATCAGACCAAAGTCAGTGCAGGCTTCTCCCAAATAAAAGTTTAAACATACTCCTTGCTGGTATGACGAATATCAAGGCGGACAATTGAAACCTCATCTGTAGGTAAAAACAAGCAAAAAACATTAATGCTAGGTTTGAGATAGTTGTGGTTGTTCTTCAAATTTATTAATTTTTGGATAAGTTCAATTCCAGTCTTCTCACTATAAGGACCTGGATTGTTCGTTTATTTCCGGGACAGGTTTTTCCCTCAACAGTCCTGCCTGCAACCGCGTAGCCAGGGGGGGCAATAGGGTAAATTCCCCCTCTAATTATAAAAAGTTGCACCAAAATTTTTCAGGTTAATCAAACCTCTGATGTATAAGCCAATGTGACACTGCAATGAAAATCAATGAAATTGCTTAAGGAATCTACAGTACTGTATCTCACACTTCGGCTTTTAGTCGAACTTGATAAAAGCAGAATGGTTTACCAATTATCCATGATTAATCAAACGTTGTGTATAGTGTGGGTGTTAGGGAATTCATATTACGGCTGACCTTTACTTGAGGTTTAACCTCAGTGTGGAAATTGGCGATTATGAAATACAAACTTGTATCTAACATCTTGTATTCACCAACCCCAAGTGAAAATAAGGATTAAAGCTTTTCGCAGCTGTTTCTGGCTCATCAGCTGGTGGTATCCTGCATTAGATGTAAACTTCACTTCAAGACCATTGCAAAAATTACTATCTGAGAACACTGGTGTACAGTGCTAGAAATATAACTCATCCTTAATTGTCTGCTGTGTCAGCTATAACCTTAAATAAATTTTTTAGATTTTGTTTTTGTACACTTTTGAAACTAAATGCGTGAATACGTCGGTGATGCACATTTTATATGCCTTGAAGCTAAAACTTTGGTCGACTAGCGACTTTGCTCTGTAAGATATCGTCTTCGGAAGTAGGCCTATAAAACTTGCCGTAGGCGTAGCCAGGGGTCATGCCCCCCCAATTTTTAGAATATCTCGTCATTTTGTGCTTTGAGAGGCGGTATCCCAAACAAAATACTGTTGTTTGCCTAAAATCAAAAATTCCTCTTCAACCCAAATTTTCGGGTCCCCAAAAATTTTTGGCTGGCTACACCACTGAAACTTGCGCGCATGTAAAACATGGATCCTGTTGTCGTCCAATTCTTGAGAGATTTTGTCGTCCAATTCGAAGCAATCCATCCAGCGATTTTGTCGTCCAAATTCTTGAGTGTTGTTCAATTCAAAGCAACCCAATTTTGAAGTCTTCTTTATTACGCTATAGGCACTGTTTACCAACAATACCATTCATTCTTGATATTTATTTGTGAGGATTAAACTTGTATTGTGACGATTAAATCACAATCATGTGGAATCTTAACATTTTCGTCAATGATTTCCCATTACCTTTCCTGTGAGGAAAATCAGACAAGGCTGATGGTCAACTGATCAAAATCTGATCTGTGCGTAGTGTTTCAACTTTCATCTGATGTTAACTGCCACCCTATCCTATAGTAAATAACTTGAAATCATTCATCTGCAACGGGAAAAGTCAGCAACAAAATCTAACAAACTCATTGCAAGTAGTGTACAAAAATGTTACCGCAGTCCCATTTCATACCATTCGAAGATATAAAATCCAAACAACATTCAAACGCACTGAGAGACTATCGTTTAAATTTATGAGATCAACTGCATACGTCGTCAATTAGTCGCTCAAGAATTGGATGGCAATGGATCCACGTCTTACATGCGCACAAGTTTTTCAGGAATACTTCAGAAGTCGGTGTCTTAGAACCAAGTCGTTACTCTGATTTCATTGAACGTGTGTTAGTGAACGTCAGAAGCGTGTAAATATAAAAAGTGCAATCGTGATGGCGGCCATGATGATTCCTTGCTCAACTGCAGTAATTGGCTGCAAAAAGGATACTGCATATCGCGCACTTATAGCATCGAGATTTTCACAAGCGTAATTGCAAGAAAGTTTTACGAGCAAATGTTGATCCAGAGTAAAAGCTTGGAACTTCGCTGAAAACAAACTTTTAAACTTGTCAATCCAATGCAAGCAGACTTTTTATTTGCCAGTTTAAATCCGAAAAAATAATTCCGGAAAGAAACGCCAGACAAATGCACGGTTTATGGATGACGCTTCAAAAACAAGGGTCATTAAATATTTAAATGTTGAGACTCGGTCGTTATTTCCCCCCTATCAAAATTTTTGGCTACGTGCCTGTCTGCCCGTGGGCAGATTTTAAGAATCACGAGATATTTTTTGTGTATTTCGCCTCGGACCTAAAGCAAATGATTGAATAAAAAATGGCTCTGGTTGTCTAGAATGAATGAATGAGTTTAATTTGTAATCAGACACGAAGTCCATAGTACAAGCACACACTGTCTGTACAAAGCAGGTTGACAGAAACAGCCAAATCAGAACGTTTTACAACGGCATTGGAGGCCGAACCACAGTGTTTCAGAAACTTTGTTAACACTATTGTGAGAATTTACAACTACCTTCTTCAATAGAAGCATTTATTGCCATTTTCGCAACTGCCAGCCAAATTTAGGTAATTGAGCCAGCTAATCCCAGTAAAACTACGCACTGTTTAATGCAATACTTCCCTTGTGGTTCACGCACTCTTGTTTTTTCTAGCAGCTGATCAGTTTAAGTTTAATGTATGCTATGCAGAAGCAGGTTAGTTAGACACTTTGCGCTACTCATTCTTATCTGCCTTCCGCATTGTCGTGACACCTTAGTTTTCATGATCATCCCGCTCGAACTCCACACAAACTGGTCTTGGTGAAAAGCAAATACACCACATAAACAAAGCATTCTCTACATCACATTTCAATCCAACGTTTTCTTGGTGTTTTTATTAATAGTCCGTGGTGCTTGTTGAATTGTCAATTGTTAGTTTGACATAACGAACATATAGTGTAAGAGCTTGCTACTTGTTTGGCATTTTCCTAATTCTTGATGAATTCTTTGTTCGGTATGTCGGACAATTTCCTGGAAGTTGAAGCTGTTTAAAATATCTGTCGTTTTGGAGAAATTGCTGCCCTGCGCCGGCTTAACAAAACGAACCAAGCTATCTTGTTCATGAATGGAAGGGTTTGACCAAGCTATTTCAAACTTCAGTAATTCTGACGTTATCATTCCAGGCAACCACCGATCTTTACGGGCAATGTACCCTGAGACATTCAGGAACTTCTGCTGCAGCCCCTGAAGCCGCAGGTGTCTTCGCTTTAGCACTCCAAGCAAACAAGAACTTGACTTGGCGAGATATGCAGGTTGCTGATTCTAACGCAGCGTTAACTCTCTTCCTATCCTTACCAACGTATATTATGTTATCGGGTGTTTTGCATCACACCGTTTGAGCTTGCGAGGAGTTGTGAGTTAAAATCAGCCCAAAGTATTGTCGTCCTCATTTTTGGCGTTCAGGTTTGTGCACTGAAATTTTAACTCGTATGCTCCAATGTTAGATAGCGCGAAACCCTCAGTTCTCAGTTTGATTTGCAACAATGTTTCTGATTTTTGTTTGTTTAAAAAAGCTTGCACACCTGTAATCAGATGTTTCGTGGAAGCGTTTGTCATGTTGTTTCCCAACTACTGCCTCCTCAGCCAAATAACCACAGTTACTGCCTTTTCTTACAGCAAGTTTTTCTTCACATCAAATTTAAATTTGTTTAAATGCTTATCTCGCTGCAGGCCTGCCGTCATCTTTTAAAAATCCAGTTAGTGGTTATAGCAATGTGTATTTAAACATATATATGGTTCTGAATGTTCCTTTTTTGCTTTTGTAGCACCTTACTGTGCTCACGTCAACGCCCAATCAACTACACGACAGTCTTCATCAGTGGAAAAGCAATGGTGTTGGCTTAATGTTTAATCACCTGTTCGGGTTCGGCGTGCTTAATGCAGAAAAAATGGTAAGCTGCTTGCAGTCTTTGCTACTACACAGCAATAACAATTTGTTGCAAAGCAGTGGTTCAAAATTCATCAAAAGTATTAATGGTCTAGTTAGCTAGTTAGCATACTTCTAGCATTGCTTACGATTGCCGAGATGTGTTTGCAGTATGTTGCTAGTGTATCTACAACCTCGCGTTTCAGAATACTCTTTTCCATGACTTAAAATGTAATATTCTGCCGCTTAAATCATATACGATGAAAAATTATTTTCAAAAAGTAATGCAAAGTTTTCTGAAACACTTTATAGTTTGTGTTTGCGGAAGTTTATCTATTGTTTTTGCAACTGAATTTGTGAAACGAAATGAAAAACTTAATTTTTAGAGGACGCACGATTTCATTGAATTTTACATCTGGTAATCTTCCTTCATAAAACCATCCACAAAAATTACCCACAGTTCATACATCAGCTTTCATGTGTCGGGTACTTTTAGGCGCCGCCGTTTTGGCGGCGACTCTTCGGCCAAAACGACCTAGCGCCAAAACAGTTCAGTTCCAAAACGCCGGCGCCAAACAGTCGTCGCCAAAACGCCGGCGCCAAATAGTTTTGGTGTCCCTAGAATCAGGGAAAACAGGTCCCTAGAATGAGAGAAATCGGGTCCCTAAAATTTTCTTTAAAAACCTGGTTCACGATAAAAGTTTCAAAGAGTGACATTTCACTGAACTTCACTTTATTTCACTCCAAAAATCTTGAAAATATTCCTGGCGCAATTTTATAGAATTTAAAATTGGTTGATGTAACACGAAAGTGCATTGAGATTAGATTTACTGTTCTGATAGTTCTGGGATTTCAACTGAAAGATAAAAATTAATATGAAATAGAAAAAAAATTTTGGAAGCAAATTGTAAGAACAAAGGCGACAATGCCGTTGCAAACGTGTTAATTGCCAAAATTGGTAGAGATGTTTTAATCTTATGAACGCTCAATTACAAAACAGTCGCTGTCATGACTTTCTGTGACTTTGCAATTGATCTGTCGCAATGAGGAGTTTGGCCTGGACATATATTATTGAAATGCGCAAGAACAAATTTATCTTAAATTCTACTTTTATCGAGTCAGTGGCACCAGAATTAGCACACATTAATTAAAAAATCGATTTCGCATTTTCCATCTTCAAATTAACAGTATCTTTGCTCTTGTACAACTACTTGATGCCTTTTGAAATGATAAAATGATGCAGATGTAAGAGCGTTGAATAAAACGCGGCGCCATCGTGGGCAGCACGAAGTTATCGAGGTGGTGCTTTAAACCGGAACATCGTTAGCCGCACGCAAATATACTCTATTCACATGTTGAAGTGATGTCAAGTGTCACATGTGGTGACAAGCAGGTCTGGTAGCAACTATGGTACTTGAATATAGTTACATATTTATCTAAACTGTGCCCTGCTAGCTCAGACGGTAGACCGTTGAACTCTTAATCCAACTGTCGTGGGTTCGATCCCCACGTGGGGCGAAGCACTTTTTGAAATTGAACGCATCCACAGTAAACCTTCACAAAGGTGACTCAGTCAAATTAATCAGCAAATTACAACAGGAAATCTGCTCGTAAATGTGATTATAATGCAACAACCACATCAGGTCGCGCTACACTTGAGAGAGCATTTTTTCGAAAATATGTTCTGCACTTTTTACGGCATGAATAGACTAACACATACTTCGATTTCATAACACCAAACGTTTGCCCGTGATTTATCGTGCATTTTTCAAATATTTTCTTCAACATCTACAGAGTTTAACATAGACCTACGTCGTTTGATCGTGGGCAGGGCCCCGACAAGGGGGCGGGGGCAATGCCCCTGAGGGGCACTTTTTGGGGGTGGGGCACTTTTGGTGAAAAGGAATAGCAAGTGACCATCAGATGTGGAAGGTGGTGGTAGTGGGGGGGCGGCACCTTTCAACTCGCCCCGGGGCGGCACTTCCCCATGTCGGGGACCTGATTGTGAGTTTGCTTGATTTCAAAAAACGGTTTTTAGTGTCTTGGCAGAAATTAAATTAGAAATGTAAGTTACCTGCCAATCAACAGTAGCGAGACTGCAGGTAGGGAGGCGGCGTTAGTGAATTGTTCGATAACACGTTTTCACCAGATACTCTCCAGTCAACAGTCTGAAGCAAAAAGTTACTTAGCATGCGTTTGTTGAAGAGTTGCATTTTGATAAAGTAAGCTCGTTCGTATACGCCAAGGTCAATGAACTTGCTGCACTTTCGGCGTTGGCAAGCTCTGATGTTTGAAAATATTTGGGAAGACTCATTGATAGTACCTGCAAAAAAGTCTTTTTCTTACAGTAAGTCGCTCTTTCTGCCCTGAGAACTGCCTCAAGTTAAGTGATTTTGGCTAGCGATGCAGTCAGTCCTGAAGCTGTGACACGGAGAACATAGACCTAATTTTCTGCTGAGATTTTATATACATTTCCACTTTAGTTGCTTCGGAAAAAATGTGATAGATTTTCGTGTTTCTTCAGAACAGCATGCTGTAGGCAGTTTTACATTAGCCTAAACTAAACAATCGGATTTCGAAACCACGTTTCAACACGGTAGGTTATTCTGAGCACAATGTTGAGTCCAAGGGAACGCAGCAAGTCCTGAGATAATGATGTCTATACCGAGTACTGCATCCTTCGAGACCAAGGGCGGATCTAGCCCGTAACGTTAGGGGGTGCGATTTCAGTAATATTTGGTAGTCAAGTCTCATAACAATTTAGCTACTGTAAGAGAGATGAAGTATAGCTCACAACACTGCTGTGACAAAACAATAGACGACAACATGGCTATATATCGCGAATGTTGTTTTCCGAATTGTACAAAATTAGAGTGAAAAAAGTTACTTTCATAGGTTTCAGGGGCGGCGATCGCCCCAATCGCCCGTCCCTGTTCGAGACTAAGATGGAACAAGCGAGTTTCTAGACACACTCTCTCTCAAAACAAGATATGAACCAAAATACTTGCACGAGAAAAAATCGAAATCCCTGGTCACATGCGTTTCTGCTGTAAAAGCAACTCAAAATTAGGCTTGGATCAGCCAGGAAGTGGAAACCGAAAGGAAAAGAGCACATTTTTCAATAACAAAAAAGTGAATTTCCCAGATCAGCAAAATGCGATAGATTCGCAACACAAATTTTTTGGACTTCATTTGGACTTGCACAATAAAATTTTTTTAAAACGAAAATGTTTTATTTAGAAAATATTTGAGAAATGAAAGCGTTATCGAAACGAAAGTAAAATTATTTTTTTTTTTGAAACGAAAAGATTTTAATGTGCAAACAAAAGTGAGAGTGATTCCGAAACGAAAATAAAATGTTTTTGAAACGAAAATGTTTTTATTGTGAAAAAATTTGCGAAACGAAAGTAAAATTGTTTTAGTTTTTGAAACGTTTTTTTCTTTTATTTTTCAAAAAAATGCCAGAAACAAATATTTTTTAGGGTGGCACGCATGGGCCACCATACAGAAAAAGAAAAGAGCAAATTAGTGTCTGTTGCTTTTTGCTGTCAAGTGAAATCCACTTATTAATTCGTGCTGTCACATTGCAACATCAACGCATATGTTGTACAATCCTGCAGCAACGAGTGGGTAACTATTAAGATTTTAATGCGCTAACTGCTGATGAAAGTAACAACAAGCATTCTGTTTTTACACAGGTCAAAATGGCTTCCAACTGGAAAACCGTTCCCGCTCGTTTTCGATGCCATGGTGGCCTGATAGAGCAGCCGAACGAAATTCCAGAAAACGGAGTACTTGTGCTGAAGATTAACACTGATGCTTGTGCTGGGCGGCAAAACCATGTTCGATATCTAGAGCATGTCCAGGTAGGCTGCACTGTGTTGTAACCTGACGACAGAGACATACTGAACTGTACAACAAAATAGCTTTCTCACGAGGCTTTAACGTAAGGCATCCAAAGGGAAATATAATGATAAGGACCATTAAGCGAACGGCAATGTTTCGATGTTTATCAAACGAACATCGTTAAGTTTGCACTTACTACAACTTTTGAGATGGGGTTTGGTGGCATTTCACAACAACGGCGGTCTCGTAGAGCCACGACTGTTTTAACCCTGCTCAGGTAACCTCTAAACACAAACACCGTTGTTGTCCTTGCCCAAAATGGGCAGATTTTGTTTATTCGTTTATACTGGACTAATTGCTAGGTTTAGACACGGGCGCGGGTTTTTGTACAACTCAGCAAGTCTTCTCAAGCTCATCCGATCAGAAAAAAACAACGTGTTGATTTTGGAAAATTTTTTATATGATGAAGAACAAAAGCAATTTTCCAAACAAAAATATGGGAAGTGCTCTTAACAAATGAACGAAAAAGTAAAGAAAAATCCAAAACTTCCGCCAGTAGACGTCATTGGTGGTCGATTTAAGGTTTGAACAGAACCACATTTCAAGCTTGTGGTTCAAACTGCAGTAAAAGTAAATTAAGTTGAGACATGAAAAGTTTCTATTTTCATTGCAATTTTGAGCCACATTAATCAACCTTGCCCAAAATGGGCATTTTTTTACGAAAATCCGACACATAAGGTAAACTTGCCCAAAATGGGCAAATGCTTTACGACAATTGTTGAGCAATCAGATTGATCGCGGCACTGCTATTGACTTTCATGTCTCACATACGGCCAGTCCCGTTGCCACAGGGGGGATTTGGTGGTCTAAGCCCACCCAAACAATGCACCAAGCCCCCCCAAATTGAAATACGAAAACTATAAATCAGTGGAGCTTTGTCAATTTGTACAATGTCAAGGCATTAATAGGGAAACCAAAAACTCACTCTAACCACAATGTGCGGTGATTTTCACCCGAACTCACACTAGCCATAATGTCGGGTGATTTTCACCCAACCCACAATCAACCATAACGTGTGGTGAGTTTCACCTCGGGACCACGTGGTCACCACTCCTGTCTGGGTGGAAATGACCGGGGCTAGTATTCCAGGGGTGTGGGCAATCTTTGCAGAAAATTTGAAAGTGATCAATGCAGACAAGTGCATCGTTGGCACGTGAACCTCGTTGTGTTCTGTTTTGATGGTGGACAGGTGCCACAGCGTTGTCTGGTCTTAAAGTTCATGTCCTCAATAAAATGCTTTGAACGTTTACCACAAGTGCATGCAAAACAAGGAGNAAGCCTTTTTTGGCTGAGCCAGAGTTCTAGAAACTCCAATTAGATAAAGAGAAGTACAAGGTTCATCATGTCCTCAATAAAATGCTTTGACCTTTCACCACAAGTCCACATGGTGCAGGACCTTTCTGGCTCCAATTTCTTTCCTCTCATGGAGAAGGCCTGTTTCTCAAATGAAAACCGCGACCTGAGCAGGAACCATTCCCGCCAAATTGATTTGCGTCGTCAGGGCTTGCACTCCTGTGATCTACTCCCGTGCTGGCGTCGGTCAAAGGTTGCTGGCGTGGCTTACTAGTGAACCTACATGCACCAACTCCTTTTGCCCAAATTGGTCAAGGTTACCTTAGGAGGGATCTTTGTGTAGGTATTTTGTTGTACCTCAGGCAACCATGAGTCAATTTGGGCAAATTTTTGTTCCCCACTGAAAACTACAAAACTTGTGCAGATTCCGATAGGACTGCCCGAAAGAGCGTCTAAAAAATGCAGCTACTGAAAGAACCAACTTTCTACGTGAACGTGAACTAATTTTTAATTTAAGTAGAAGAACCGTTTGCCCAAATTGGGCAGAGGTTACCTGAGCAGGGTTAAGGAGTTGCGTGTTGTCGTTTAAATATGTTTCCCGTTTTTCGAATACAACTGAACCGAAGACGTAATTCTGGACCAGGCAATCGGTACAAGTAAGCTCATTACAACAAAAAGGCACAAAGCACATTGCGCTTGAATTCACACTGTTATTTGAAGTGTTCGATTGAATTTTTTTTTACAATGGTGTCCAGAGCTACAGAGCCGGAAATCAAATTTCAGGCTCCGCCTCTGTCTCCAGCTCCAGGCATCCAAAAATGTCTGGCTCCAGTTCCGGCCCCAACATCTAAATGTTTTGGGTTCCGGCCAGGCCCGTCGCCAGATTTAGCAGCAGGGGGGCCAAAAACCAGAAGGAGGGGCGGCAAAAACCAGAAGGGTGGGCCACATTTTTACAATACAGTATTGGATGTATGTAGCAACTGGGGGCCAAACGTGAAATGGGGGGGCACCGATTTCAAATGGGGGGGTCGGGCACCATTGGCCCCCCCGCTGGCGACGGCCCTGGTTCCGGCTCCAAAATGATTTGGTCCACTGAAAGCCATTGCATTATTTGCAGGCTACAACTCGATTGCCCCACAAACTAGGGCTATGGAACCAGAGCCTAAATTTTAGGCTCCGGCTTCGGCTTCACCATCTAAAAATTTTCGGCTCTGGTTCAGATTCCAGTCATTCAAAATTGTTTGGGCTCCGGCTCTGCTGAAGGTAGTAAACTGAGTTTAGGTGATTTAGGAGTAGCCATGAGTGATTACTTATTATAGTTCTGTCACCTCTAACGGATAAATAGATAAAAAATATAAATTTTTCAGGTCATTCACCAAAAAGAGTTTTGTGTGCGCGTGACACCTGCTTTGACATTTTCACTTACATAGCACTTAAGTAGAATATTTTAATGGCTGAAATTGATATACACCAAAATACTTTTTTTTAAACAGCCAATAAATTCTTCGTTCACCCACAGTAAATATATACAAGCAAAAGCGAAAGTTTTTGCAACTTGGTTTTAGTTTTTCTGACAAAAGCATCTCACATGCAGGTCGTATGAATGCTGGACACTGCAGGAGGGCAAAAACAAGGGTAGCGTATGTGCTCATTTACGCGACTGCGTAAGTTAGCCTCGGTTCTGCTGCACAGTAACAAGACAGTGTTTTCTACAACAGAAAACTTGATGTGTTATAACTAAAGGGAAAGTTTGTAAGTATTGCCAACGTTTTAAAGCAACACATTTCATCGGACTCGAAGTGACCTCTACTACATGTTTGTTTGCAACAGGCCTTACTTGTGCAGCGTCTATTGCAGAGGTTCGTAAACCTTGTTGGAGGTACTAAGCCCCGCAAGTTTCATCCGTGCATTCACAGGACCCTTCGCAGTTAGAAACAAAATATGATTTCTTCAAAACATGGGTATATATACATTATGCACAGGGCCGGCGTTAGCAAGTGCGGGGCCCGATTGGAAATACTTTTGCGGGGCCCCACTCAGTGGTGTGTAGAAATTTTGAGGGGGTGCATCAAGGCATAATGATAGAAATCGGTGATGCTGAAAAGGCGAAGCCGAAAGGGTGGCGCCAAGATCTCTCCAGCAGAGACTTCAATTAGAAGCGCCGTAAAACCAAATAAATCAAAGAATTACAACCTCCATTAATACAGTACCTCCTCTCAAGCCCTCTCTGCCTTAACGAGGTGCTAGTGAAAAAAATTGGCTGCACATCACTGAAGATAATGGCCATTCTTACTATAGAATTTTGATAAGGTCGTTAAAAACAGCGCAGTTCACTTGGATTTTCGTTGGCAACGGATCCCCCATTTACAAAATACTTTGGGCCCCGCCAGGCCAGGATTTTTAAGGTTTGACCTTGCTAACTGCAAAGACAATTTGAGAGGCCGCAACTTTTTTATCTGAGTACTGAGATGATTGTCAAGCAGAGGTCTGAAACACGCGGGCCGCATGCGGCCCGCAAGGGCATTTTGTGAGGCGCGGGATGCTTTTTGGGTATTTCCAAATGATTAACATTTACTTTATTTAGCTTATTACCGGTGTTATAAAGCGCTCGGCTAACGAGTGAACAAGTTCTGTTAACGAACGTAGAAGCGGCGAGAAATAACTTGCCTACAACTCGTGATACCTTTCGCAGGAAATAAGATGTAAAAGCTGTTTCTAGTAAGGTTCAGGTACTTCCATTATTGTGTCAGCGCCATAATGCGGCCCTCGGATTACTTCATAAGTCCTCATTTGACCCTGGGAGCAATTTGAGTTTGAGCCCCTTTTGTAAAGCAAGGTTTTGGTGTACTTAGACGGTGGTAGCAAAGCGAGTTTATACTCTATTTTGAGACACCGTTGGAAAAAATTGGAGAACCGTTTTGGTCTCTCAAAACATCTTGAAAAACAATGGGCACCGCGCTGCCGCTATACACATGCAGGTTCGATAGAAAGTGAAGTTTGCGTTGGTTACTAGGCGCAGCGCGGGGCCCCCTTTGGCGCGGGGCCAGATTAGAAGAAATCGGTCAAACCGGCTTAAAATCGGCCCTGAATGCAGTAGTTCCCGCTTATTAAGCCCACCTTGGAACCGGACGATTGTGGGCTTATTATCCCGTGGATAAATTTTCGCCACTCTCACACACACAAACGAGTATGGCCGACTGCGTTATTACTGAAAGTCGCTTAATCTGTTAATACTGTACACAACAGTTACAGGTAACGAGTAAATTGTTGTTTTTTTTATGGTATAACAATATTTATTCAAGTACAAAAAACATCAAGAATGACATGCCCATTGTAACACTGATGTTTCAGTTCGAAAAGCTGTTTCGTTGCGCAAGATATTTCGTAGCCAGCCATGAGAGATGACGAGTTGTTCGGCGGCAACACGTTGACTGTATTCTAGCTGTGCTAGGTAATTTTCTAAAATCTCAAATTTCTTAGACAATGCTACGTTTGCGCGTCTCTTCGCCATTTTGAAAATAAAATTTTACACATCACCTTGCCTATCGATTACGGCACAAATAAACGACCTGTGACGAAAGAGTTGAATAAGAACAAGGTCCGCAGCGTAACGAAGCGTGAAACCCTCGAAAGCAAGACTAAAAAGTATGAGTTACGACGCTTTTTCACCCAATCTCAAGCAAATGTATTCGAAAATTAGGCTTATTAAGCGGAGGTTTGTGTTGATAAAGCGGGTTTTTTATTACAGAAATAAATGTAGTAATTCCGGACGGGACAATTTCGGGCTTATTAAACGGGTGGGCTTATTAACCGTGGGCTTAAATAAGCAGGGACTACTGTATTATTATTACTGTATTATAACGCACAATTGAACCATGCATCGAACCTACGCTGAACCATTGAAACTGACCCATGTGAAGAACCACTGGTCTGTTGTCACAACGTTTGACTGCTTTTAATGAAATTGAATGATATTTACAGTAATTTTTGACAACATATCCAGCAAAACAGTTTTGACGAAAAGACAGACGCCAATCCTGAGTTATTAGACCCGCTTTTCATAAATATCACAAATTTTGTTTTACTTACCGGCAATTTTACCTTTGACGCACAGTGCTTTCAAAAATATCATCACAATTCATAAAAATTTAAAAATGGCGATTATGAAATTTGTGCTTGAGTAAATCGACTGAGTCTTTGCACGTGCAAATCTAGAGTGTTTTTATAACTTGGCGTGAAAGAAGCAGGCGCGTCGCCAATTTTTGTTTGTTGAGGGGTCAACGAAAAAAGAGGGCCACTATTATCTAAAATCGAAAAAAAAACATTCCTTCCCCATCCCCACCACTTGGGCAAAAGGGGATGCCGACACCACCAGCCCCACTGGCGACGGTTCTGATCAGAAGTCAATCAATTTGCGTCAGGTGAGAACATTGCAGCGTAATTTTGCGATATTTTTGATAAAAATGCCTCACAATTTGTTTGGAATAATTCCTGGCAATTTCCACGCAGGTACGGTGTAGATTCAACGCTGCTTCCACTTGTGCATGAGAATCGCTGCTTACGAACTTGTTTTTGATCTCGCAGCCGTCATTTCACTTCTTTGACGATTGAATTGAACATCGCCAGAAGGGGTAGAACCTGGGAGGCAACCTGAAGGCGCGGCAGTGCCCGGACATTGCATTGCTTCAAAAACAAAATCTTGCACATTCATCCCCTTGGGCGAGTAAATAAGCAAACACAGCAGAACAATAAATGTTGTCACTTTTTTGTATTGAAATCGGCAAAATTCACCAGCTTCGACCTTATTTTCGTCTGAATTTGTTGCACTGAAGTTGCAGATAACACCAGTTTCCCAACCCGTACCAGTAGGACTGCAACTGCATAGTTCTTCAGCAAACTCCTTCCCTACTTTACACCTTTGCGGTGTAAAGTGCAGGCTCCTTGCAAAAATCTGTTTTGAGCCATTACTTGATTTGTCTTATTAGGATCTCACGAAACCCCAGGAAAATTTCTGCGGTACACAACTTAAAAACCCAGTGCCCAAGATATTCGCTTAGCCATCATTACGTCTAGCATTGTCAGGTACAGGCCATAACCAAGGGGACCCGGGGCCATGCCACCACCAAATTTTTAGAATATCTACTGCAGTGATTTTGTGCTTTCAGACGTGGTATCCCAAACAAAATGCTGTTGCTAGCCTAAAATCTAAAATTTTGGGCTGGCTACGCTACTGGTAGCCTACGGACCAAGCCTAATGCTAGCGGCCAAGACCCAACAAGCTCCAACAGCAGAAACACTATTAGTAAGCTATCTGCATCAAACACTGTAATTTCAACTTCTACACCCGTCATGAAAGATGGTGCAAACAAACCAATAGGATATTTTTACTTGAAGCGAAGGGAACAGCTAGGCAGGGCCGGATTAAGAGGGGAAGCAACGGGGCAATTGCCCCGGGCCCTCTGCTACAAGGGAGCCCCCCTTGATGACAAATATTTGTTTTAAATAAAATACCCCTTTCAAAGATTGTGATTCACAAGCGATACAAGAATACAAATATATATTCCGATGTTGCATTAAGTATATCAGTGTGGTCCAACCACAGGCCCGCGGGCCGCATGTGGCCCGCCACAGCGTTTTCAGTAGCCCTTCAAATCTGATCTTCAAATCTGAAATTTGTTGAAAAGCGTGTGAAGTTACATTTGTCTTACTGAATTGCTTGCGCTGGATAAAGTGCATTTGCACCAGAACAATGCCTTTTCTGTGTAAAATTTTGTTTTATTTTGTTAATTTTACGATAAAATTAGAAGGCAGGGCCGCCGCTAACCCTCCGCTGGGGCACATGTCTGGATAACCTCTGTTTTTTCGGTGCCCCAGCGTTAGTTTTCTTGAAGAGTACATCTGGCGCAATGAACTCAGTACCGGCAAATAAACCTGTCTCTCTATCCGCTA